>JACLAC010014754.1_pt1 | contig 32421 bp, 67 predicted proteins | sample 8027881 | NCBI WGS metagenome assembly JACLAC01 (sample SAMN15725517, study PRJNA655200) | protist metagenome | isolation source: fluorescence activated cell sorting (FACS) single amplified genomes of... | place: Spain: Blaines Bay Microbial Observatory, Mediterranean Sea | collected 2016-01-19 | reverse complement strand
AGATAGGTAAGAACTGGTGTGAAACACACTAGTTTCCTAATAATTCTTTAAGAATCCTATTTCTTTCATTAGCAGCTCTACCTATGTCTCCCATTGGTGTATCAGAATACTCAACACCTTCTTTCCCTGATCTAGTATCATCTATGACTTTACCCATATTTCCATATGTAAATGGATTTAAAAGATTAAATTTTTGTCCTGCAAATCTACCTGGCATTTTAATTATGACTTAATAAAAACATTCTACATCAAGGATAAAGACTCTTGATTCTATCTTGACGCTCTTTCTCTTTCCTTTTTTTATCATCTTCTCTTTGTTTAACACGATCAATCAACGGCCAGCGGTTCATTTTCAAGGCGTAGTTCATCTTCGCCCTGCTGGGTAGCATCAAAACATCTTGTAACAATGGTAATTTCATCTATGTCAGCTCCTATTGACATTTTAATCCAACTGAATAGAGTATTTAAAACATTTAAGATTATGAACTCAGTAAAATCAATCGAACCAATCACAGAAAAGGATGAAATCGAGAAGTTTCAGACTCTTAAAGAACAAGTTTTCGAAGAATATGCTGACTATTCTTTAGAAAAACTATATAATTTCAATGAGTTGCTGATTGATACCATTCATCAGCTTCAATTCAAACAGATGGCTATGCAAGAATTGATTACACATCGTCTTGATAACATCTGCCCTAAAGAAACAACTAATTAATCATGAACACTCTCAAAGCCTGTGCCACATACGTAGAAGAAGGAACTACAGAACATGGCATACGTTATATCGAAGTAGCTATACCTCCTGTAGGTAAAGGTGAAGATGTAAAAGTAAGAATCATTCCTAATAAAGCAGCAGGAGATGTATTAGGCTCTTGCAGTAAAGGAGCTAACTTACTTATAGCTGGACGCTTATATAGAAACAGAGCAGTCCAGGGTGATTACAATTCCTACTTAATTCCTACTCAAAGAATCCAAGTAGTTTCTAGTCCTGTACCATTAAATGATGTGACCATAGCTGGTGCTTATTGGTTAAGTGACAATGATCTTAAAGCTAATCAGAATCAAGACAGACATAACTTCACTCTGTTAACCAGTGCTCCCACTCAACAGTTGCTGTCACATAATTATGATGACACTATAAGTTTCTCTGTAACATCATGGAAATATGATGCAGAAAGAATATTACAGACAGCTTTCAAAGGTCGTCAGATGCTTGTCGAGGGTTACCTGCGTTCCTATAATGGATATGTTTCAGTAACTGTAAGAAATGGATTGGTTGAGATGTTTGGGAGAAAAGAGATGAAAGAAAAAGTAGTTAATAGTAAACCTGACTACGCTCCAGGTGATAGACCGAAAGTAGTGATCGAAGGTGAAACTAAAGAAGAGTTACCTATCTAATTCATAGTCCTGAGATGACTCTAAAAGCATCATGTTCAAAACGTAAACAACTGTTTAATGTCTGTACTCAACCGTTATTCAAACACTGAAAAGTATCAAAGTGTCCTCCGGGACTTCTGCAATTGTCAGATTCTAAATGACAAAGGCAAACCAGGTCTCTTCTTAAAAGAAGAAATCCTAACTCGTATTGGTTGGACTGGTAAAGTTTCTGACTTTACTGGTGCTGAAGAATATGAGCACATGTACAACAATGGTGATCGTAACAAGGGAATCTATTTCAAGAGTCCTCGTATGTTAGTTCTTCATTGTGGTTTTCCAAAAGACACTACCTTTATAGAGAATAGTAATAAAGGACAGATCGAGGGTATGTATCCTCGTGATGCTCATCTCTATGATGAATGGGAAGAATCTAATCCAGGAAAACCATCTCCATTCAAACGTCGTCGTCTTGTACTAATATTCTTAGTCAACAAAGATGGTGTTGCTCAACATAAGAAACCATTGCTTCTATCTATTCATGGAGGAGCTTCTAAACTATTTACAGAAGCTTACAGTAACTTCATTGAAGAACTAGAGGCTGCTTTTGCTGAGTTCCAAGGCTCCAAAGGCGGTACAGGATTTGATCCTAAGCAAGCTGCTGCTGCAATCTTTACTCCTACATTTGATGTTCAGATGTATGGTGAGGAACGTAAGAGTCCTATTGCTTTTCCTAAGTCATGGATAAAACCAACTGTCTCTAAGATCGAAGACTTCTTTCCTAAATCAGATGCTGACATCGACTTCTTAGAAGATGTATGGGAAACAATTCCACCAACTGTATACGCAAAGAGTTTCTTTGATCAGTGTGCGAAAGAGATTGGATTTCATTCAATCAAAGAAGGTGTGAATCTAGAAGCTATTCCTTCTTACACAACCGATAAAGCACCAGCTTTGTTATCAGCTAAAGATTCTAATACAGGAGAAGTAGCTGACTTCTAACTTTCATTTACATACATACAGCCGGGCATTGCTCGGCTTTTTTAATGGAGATTTTTATTATGATTAAATCATTTAGTTCAGTAATCATTGTTGAATTTGCTTACAACAATCGTGTAGCTGCATCTAAAGAAGAGTACATTGAACTTCTAAAAGAAGAGTATCTAGCAAGGCATGATATTGAATTAGAAGGTCATGAAATTACTGAAATTACGGAGAAAGATTATGTCTAAAGTATCAGGAAAACTTTGCATCAATTTCGAAGTTGATACAGATAAATTCAAACGTGACTATATTAATTTTCTATATAACATAGCGTCCAGAGTTCTCAAAGATTGGAATGGATACTACGAAGGTATTCATCTCAGTCTTGGAGAAGATGATTATGTGGAGGTAACTAATGACTAAGTATCTTGTCAAACGTGTTCACATAACTTATACAGAAGTTGAAGCTGAATCACAAGAACAAGCAGAAGAATTTTCTGTACATGAATCTGCTCGTACTACAGAAGATTATGTAGAAGTAGAAGAAGATGAGGAGGATTGGGTATGAACTATTTAATTATTGGTCATGTCGAATTCGATGAGCAAGAGTGGTTTCATATGACATTCTCTGAGTGTCAACCATATGAATATCTTAGAAAAGAATTCATTAAAAAGGTAAGAAACAATGATCCTGATATTGGTGATAGAGAAATCTATATAGATTTTATTATCAACTCTAAGGAACCTATGGCTATTAAAGATAAAGATCATGACTAAACCTGAATACGATAGAGTGATGCATGGTCATTCTGTCTACGACTACATGAGTCCTCTTGAAAAAGATACTGTTACTGACATCATAGAACGTATCTGTGAAGAAGAAGATTGGGATTTCAATAGTATCTATTGGGATCTACTTATACAAAATGAAGATGACTAACTTTCAATGTAAAAAACTTTCCCCTCTTGTAGTAGGAAACATAGGTGACTACTGTGTCGAATGTCTACAAAGCACAGCTTTTGGTAGTGGTAGATTTGTTAATCGCATACCAGCTGATAGAGACATAGAAGATGAAGAAGGTAATCATTTAGGAAATAGAGATGGCTATCTCTGTTCCGAATGTAACTTCTGGGAATGTGATCGTTGCGATGAAAAAATTTATTGTGACGAAGACATTACTAGTTACGATGTCTTTGGAGAAAACAAAAACTTCTCTGATGGTGCATACCGTGTTCACGAACATTGTCTAACTGCCAAAGAAAAAACAACCTGGGAGAAAAACCAATGAATGAAACTATTTTTATGATGTCTGAAAAGACAACCAGGCTTTGCATCAAAGTCTTAAAAGCTCACATGGATAAACTAATTCATGACCATAAAGATAAAGGTGATTGGCCGGAGGTTGAGAAGGAAGTCTTCTTAGCTCATGGTGCTATCTATTATCTTTCTTCACTCATACATAATCAGGAGGATTAACTAATGTCTATTGAACCCATGCGACAGTCAACCAATCTTTATGAAAAGATTAGTAAAGCTTTAGAACCTATCTTTCTAACTCAAGACGAATATGACTTCTTGGAAATGGCAATTAATGAATGGCAAGACCAAGAAGAATTGATTAATCCATCTATAGATTATGATGTCGATCCATCAGAACTATTAGATAGATTAGAAGACATTGTACTTACAGAAGAGGAGGACTCATGATTCCACTACTTAAATTTTCCAAAAGCAATGGTAAGTTAAACAACAGACTTATCTTCTCCATTCCAGCAGGTTACTCCTGTCCCCATGCCGGTGTATGTAGAACAACTGCTGATCGAACTACTGGTGAAGTTACAGACCATCCCCCTGGCTGTAGTGAAGCAAGAGGCTATCGTTGTTTTGCTGCTATGTCAGAAGCTAGATTCCCTACTGTACGTAAATCCAGATGGCATAACTTTGACCAACTCAAAGCAGCCAGGAATATCTATGTAGATCAACATCCAGGTAGTCCAGGTAATTATTATCTTGCTATGAAAGATCTAATTATGGCTTCATTAGATGCCCAGCCTCACAGAGATATGGTTCGCATCCACGAAAGTGGTGACTTCTGGCATGAACATTACATGAAAGCTTGGATGCTTGTAGCAAAAGAACATCCACAAGTTAAGTTCTATGCTTACACAAAGTCATTGACAATGTGGTATCACTTACAAGATGACATCAATAGCAACTTCTATCTCACTGCATCTCATGGGGGTAATGAAGATTCCATGCTCGAAAAGTTTCCAGAAGTTTACAAGCGTATAGCTTATGTGGTTTACACAGAAGAAGAAGCTGCAGCTCTTGGACTAGAAGTAGACCATGATGATTCACATTGCTTTGGTGACAAGCCATTCGCATTGCTGGTTCATGGCAGTCAACAAGCTGGATCAGATGCCAGTGCTGCTATTTCACAACGTAAAAAAGATGGAGGCTTTGTAGGCTATGCCAAAAAATAAATTCAAAATAACAGTCTGGGAAGAATCTGTTGTTACTTATCAAGTGGAGGCAAATGATGAAGATGAAGCTAGAGATATGATTAATCAAAATATCTTACGTGAAGATAAGATTGATGAAGAAGTTAAAGATTGGGATATTGAAGATATCGAAGAAATCGAGTAAACTATTTAAACCCTTTGTACACAAATGACTACTACTATGGTCTTCTTAAATGAAGGTCAAAAAATGATCTATGGTCGTAAAAGAATCATGGATACTTTCTACAAGACTCATCCCGTTGGTAAAGACGTTCTTGAAGATGAGATTGGAGAAATCACATTTGATGATGATCATGTTCTACTCAATGTAGAAGACAACATCTTACGCATCAAAAAATCAGAAGTGATCAAAAACTTCTGGGAACATAGAACTCGTACTCCAAGTTACTTTGATTACAAGATCTGGAGATCAAGACCACAGGAAGGTGGTAAATATATAGGAGTTCCTATTGCTGCCATTGATCACAATGCTCAGGTAAATAGAATACTTGGCTCAGATATCAAAGTATCTACTGATAAAGATGGTACAAAACGTATCTACTTTATTACTCCTGTAAACAAATCCTGTACCTGTGGTTCATTCAATCAGATGAAAGAACATCAAACAGAATTGGCTGCAGAGTTCAACAAGTATTGTCCAGAGATTGAGTTCAAACCTGTGTGTAAGCACATCAAATGGTATGAAAATCAGCTACTACTTTATACTGACATACAGTTGGTGAACAATAGATATCCAACCAGTCATCCTCGTGTCTGTGTTTATCAATATGATTATGGAAGAAGAAAAATTCTGTACAAGATCACTGATAATCGCTACGATTCTAATATGGAATGGACTCCTAAAGACACATGGCAGGAGAAAGATGTCTATGATCCTTCAAATATGCCCACAGGTAACTGTTGGAAAGTATTAGAGGGAGCTCTATCACAACCTATTCCATACAAAATCCATCATTATTCTGCTTCAATGGAAGCAATAATGAATCGTACATCCTACCCAAAGAAACACTAATCATGGCTGACAAAACTTCATTCAGAGAACTATCACAATCAATTCAACACATCTCATATCTAAGAGAAATGCCAGATGTAGATGAAGATGAAAGAGGTCAGATGAAACAATACATGGAAGATCTAGTTCATCGTCAAGCAGATAAATTAGATGCCATTATTGATCTACTAAAAGAATGTGACAGACGAGTAGAAATTCTTGACAAAGAGCTTCAAGAAATAAAAGATGCTCGTGACAGTTGGAAGAAAAAGAAAGAACAGATTGCTGGCATTATTAAATTCTGCTTCCAGACAAACCTAATCGAATCAAAACTAAATGGTAACAAGTATCAAGCAACCATTGCCAACAACAGTCCAAAAGTTCAGGAGGATATGGACCTCTGGAATGATGTTGATAAAGAAAGATATGGTCTCACTAAAAGAACTACAGTTACACGTAATTCAGATGGAACTGTAATCAGTCAGAAGGAAGAGGTATCAGCAGACAAAGATAGATTGAAAACTGATCTTCAACAGAAGTTACCTGGTACTCCTGCATCAGCTCAACTATTGCAGGTAGTTAGATTATCTTATGGTCGTCGTAAGAGGATTAGTTAATTATGAAATTTACTATTAAACATGGTTGTTACACTACTCGGTACTACGAAGTAGAAGCTAAAACTAAACGTAAAGCAGAAAATTATTTCTGGAAACATCTTGGAGATCTTGATGAACTTAAAAAGTTTACAAGAGAAGATGATGATCAAATTCTATCTATCACGGAGAAAACTGATGACTGAAACATTAGAAAAAACATTTACAAAAAAAGATTTAGAAAAGGAGTGGGATGATGGTGTTGAGTATGGTCGTGAACAGGGAAGATTAGATGTCTTCGAAGATTTACTCAAAATTAAATACGCAACATGGTCTGTTCATTCTGTTAACAATAAAGAATGGAGTTTAGGTGACAAAAAATTAGATCATCCACTAGATCTTAATGTAGATAAACCACTTAAAATTATTTACAACTATCACTGGTATGAATATGATGAGTCAACAAAGAAACTTGAATCTTTTAATGAAGATCTATATGGTCGTGCGAAAAACAACACCATAGGTGAAGTTTGGAAAGGCATTGATAAACTTTACGTAAAATATGGGTTGCAAGGCACAGATCATAAATTCATAGAAAGTATAGATATTGAAGGTAATGTTCTTAAATTTCATACAGGATCTTAATTATGACCACTGAAACAAATCCAATTATTTGGTTTGACATAAACCACTTAAATGGTAGAGAGTCAACAAGACAACTACCACCAGAATGTATAGCAGACTGCAGTGGACCAGGTGAGAAATCCAGTAACGTCAAGCGTTGGGTTGAGAGACTTAATTTTGATGGTCCTGTAGAACTTTTTAAGGAGTATCTTGACGGGTTTGGAGCTTGGGACGATGAGGAATTAAAAGACCATGAGGAGAACAAACAAAGGGTTCTTTGGACATGGGCTTGTAATTGTGATGAAAACCCAGGTGATTATGATTATTTATATTTAGAATAATTCTGATTAGTTACATTTAATCTTGATTCCATTACTCCCTCTTGCAATTTTGTAAGGGGGAGTTACTCTTTGAAAAATTTCAGTCATGAAACTTCGTCCTAACCCAAAGTACCTCCAACTTGAACTCGACTTTAACAACAATGCTGACTCCATTCAAAAAAAGAATCTTACAAAGAATGGGACTAAATCACATAGCATATCACGGAAACAAAAACTGTAATAAGGATTGGCTTGATGGTTACTTCCAAGCCAAGAAAGATCTTGAAATGCAATTGAATGAAATGCAACTGACTTATGATGATCTGGATTGATTTTACTGTTGAGACTTGTTAGTTTAATGTTGACAGACATTGAACTCCTATGTCAAAAGATAAAAAGTTAAAGTATAAAGGTAAGCCTTCCGAGATATTGGAACCTATCGAGTTTGAAGGTGTTACTATTAAGACCCTCAAGCATGGCAACACTGACCAGATACTCTTTCGTTATCCACGAAAAGAAGATGGTGAACCATGCTGGACTACTGATATAGATAGAGCAAAATCTAATATCCTTTATTTGAAACAATACAGGAAAAACATTTTAAAATCGTACACGTAACTAAATTATCATCAGTGAAAACAGATCTTAGTAACACCTTAATGGATGACTTAGCTTGGAGTATATATGAATATCTCCTCGATGAATCTACTGACTTTCAGGGTAAACACATAGTGCTCTTACCAATAACTGTGATTGCCAGAAAGTTTGATCGTAATCATAGAACAGTCAGCCGTCGGTTATCAGCTCTCAGAGATGAAGGACTCATAAAGACTATTATAAAAAAAGACTACGTCGCTTTGTATCACATCAACGACCAGGAGGAAAATGACTGAACCAGTAGAAAGAAATTACGAACAGGATATAGCTTACATCCTTTCCTCATTTACAGATGGTGGAAAGTCATTAAGATCATTCTTCAATCATCCACAGGAATTAGGAGTCTGTATCTTGACAGCAGGACTACTATCAAATTCAAAACTCATGCTCTCACCAGATGATGCAATCAATACCAGCTTTGAACTTTACACTAAGATTCAGGCAAAGATTGGTCAATATCAGAACATGTCTTTTGCATCCAACGTAGAAGATTGCTTCAGACATCCAGAAGTCGAAGGCGATTAACCTTGCCATAGTTCAGTTACTAGTTACTATCCGGTCAATTGTATTACTAAATCTTGACTGTAATTAATGTAACTGCTGAGGTTTTAGAAAAAGAAATATTAAAATCAAAAGTTTGTACAGCTTACTCTACTAAGAACTATTGTTCTCAGTACGTGGATTACAGATCTGAAGGTGACACAAGGCTAACAATTAATGGGTCCCGTCATTACAAAACACCCTTCGGTTCTTTACCTTCTGTAACAACAATACTCAGTGCAACTCAAGGTAGTAAAGCAGCCTTGGAAAGATGGGCTAAAAAGAATCCAGGTAAGAAAGAAGAAGCAGCAAGAAGAGGTACTGCTGTTCACAGCAGGATGGAACATTATCTCTTAGGTGAAAGAGATTTTAAACATGAAGCAAATGAAGATCCAGAATTTATAAAAGATACAGTTGAACCTTTCTGGAATGGAATGGCAGAAAAGTTAGATAAATTTGACAAAGTAATCTGGGCAGAGAATCCTGCCAATGATGATTTCCAATGGACAATTGGTGGTGATGGAATCAGTAGAGTATGGTCCCCAGGTAATCATGATAGTGAAGTAAGAGGATGGGCAGGTGCCCCAGATATTATCGCAACCTATAAAGGTAAACTTGTTCTTGGTGATTTAAAAACTTCCAATGGACTTTACTTTGGTAGGTGGCCGGGTCCTGATACTCCAAGAGAAGAATATGGAATGAGACGTGCTGGCTTCATAAAATATCAAAAATGCTGCATGCAGTTAGCTGCATACGATATAGCCATTGAACATACACTTGGAATGAAACCTGACATTCATATGATCATTGTCTCCACAGTGGAAAGACCTCAAGTGTTTGCAATTCAAGGCAGAACAATAGCCAAATATAAAGAAAAGTGGAGGAAATGCGTTGATAAGTATTATGAGGAATTCCACAATATCCCTGAGATCGAAATGGAGGTCGTCGATTTAGACAAGTTAAAAGGATAAATCTATATGCATTACATTATTTTTATCACCAAATGACTGGCAAATTTGTTAAATCAAGATAGTCTTACGTGATCGATAAATAAAATTAATTTAAACAGTGTCAATAGAAACTCCTGATCCAGATAAAAATTTAACTCCCGGACAAAATCAACCAGATTATATTCCTCATGACTGGCCTCTTACTCCTCTTCAAGGTAAGAAAGCATACATTCCTGGATGGACTAAGAATCCTTTTACATTAGCTGAAGTTAAAAGGGAATTAGAATCTGGCAAAGCAACAGGAATAGGTTTACTTTGTGGTCAATTCTGTAACGAATATGGTCTTATATTTGTAGACGTTGATGGTGCAGAAGCAATACCAGCTATTGAAAGTCTTGGTGGTGGTCCGATAGATACAATCTTTCCTCCAACATTAACTATCACCAGTGGAAAAGAAGGTAAGTTCAGAATGCTCTTCCGTGTTCCTGTCAATCGTATAAATGAAATACCAGATAAGGCAACTATAAAACTTGATAAGACTCCTTGGGAAATACTATGGAGATCAAGACAGGGTGCAATCATGGGTGCTCATCCTGATACTGAAGGTTATAGAACTGTACCACAGAAAGGATTCGAGTATGCAAATAAATTACCTGACTTACCTGAATGGTTATATGGTGCAATAAAAAATAAATATCCTTCATCTAAGTATCGTCGTCGTGCAAATAATACTACACCTTTCATCGGTCAACATATAGAACTTAACTATGACGATGACAGTCAGTATTCAAAAGAGCAGTTAATAAAAGAAGCTACAGAATATTTAAACCACTTGAATAAAGATAGATGTAATGACTATGAAGAGTGGCTTGCCGTTGGTATGTCCCTTCATCAGATAGCTCAGGAACTTCTACCTGCATGGGAGAAATGGTCATCACAATCCAACTCATTTCAAGATGGTGCATGCGAAGGAAAGTGGATGAGCTTCGAGCGTCTACCCGGTGGTCCTAATCCTCCAGAAGGAAGAGGAATGAAAACCCTCAGAGCTATGGCTAAAGAGGACGGCTACGTTGATTTAGGTGGTTATACAGCATTCTCTATAGATGAACTCAAACAGAAGTTTGACGAGCAGCAGGCAGGCGAACAGGGCATGCTTGATAGTCTACTTAAAGCAGTGCAGAATGATGAAGATATTACTGATATTCCAGAGAATCCTATATTTCAAGCATTAGGTCTGGCTCCTATGGCTCCTATAAAAAAAGGTGGCAAGAGTAAGGATGGCAGAGTAAAAAATCCTCCTTCATCTGACATTGCTGATCTACTACATGAATGGTGTCTCTCTGTTGGATGGTGTTATGATCCACGCTTCGATACATTTATGTATTACATACCAAATAGAGGATTCTGGAGACGTGAAGAATACAGAAAAGAATTTGCTCATATAGTTCAAGACGAATTAAGTTGCAATCGTTCCTATACACCAGCTGGATTCAGTTCTAATTTAGTAAATGATGTTGTAGAACTATTAAAGCAAAAGATATGTCGTACTCATTGGAATGACAGTACAGATAAAGTTGTATTCACTAACGGAGTATTAGAAGTATCTACAGGAGAATTTACTGAACATAATAAAGAAGACTATATAACATGGGGTCTTGATTTTAATTATGATCCATCAATAGATCCGGGTCCAATTACAAAATGGATATTCCGTACACAATATGAAGATGAAGCCAGAGTCCAGGTGCTTCGAGCATGGTTACGTGCCTGCCTCGTAGGACATGGTCATGAACTTCAAAGATTTCTGGAGATAATTGGTCCAGGTGGTAGAGGTAAATCAACCTTTGCAAACCTTTGCTGTGCATTAGTTGGAGCAGGTAACTATGCCAGTACAACTCTCAATCAATTAGAGCAATCAAGATTCGAATTATCTTCTATAAAAGGTAAAAGAATGACCTTGATAAATGATTCAGAAAGATATGGTGGATCTGCTCAGGTATTCAAAGCATTAACTGGTGGAGATAATCTTCGTTATGAAGAGAAGATGAAGAATATAGGAGAGCCTTTTGTCTACATGGGAATGGTTATGGTGGCAGCCAATGAACCTATACAGACAACTGACAACACCAGTGGACTTACTCGTCGTCGTCTGACTATAGAATTCAACAGAAAATTATATGATAAGAGCTCTGAAGCCAAAGACATGATCAAAATAGAAAAAGGTCGTGTGGTTGGAGAATGGAAGAACTATCTACCAGGGCTAATCAACTGGGTTCTTGAGATGAATGAGAAAGAAATGCGTCGTTATCTGTTAGATACCTACGAAGCAGCTCCAAGCCTCAAGAAAGTAAGAAATTCTATCATGCTTACCAGTAATAACCTCATTGAATGGTTGCAGGCAGAGGTTGTAGCTGACAGTGACAATGTAATACCAGTTGGTAAGAAGATTCCTAACACTGATAAAGATATGTCAGAGAGATATTTCAACAGCAACTTCCATTTATACCCCAGTTACTGTGAATATTGTGACTCAACAGGGTCAAAAGCTGTAGGACAGAAGAGATTTATCTCATTACTGATGGATTGTTGTAAGAGTCAGCTAGATATAGCAAATATTATTACTTTTACTAAAAAAGGTATGCCTTTATTCAAAGGACTTGCCATAAGAAAATCTGATACTAGGTATACTAATTCAAATACTATACTTCCAGAGACAGAAAATAATGTCTAGCATCACTAAAGATGAAAATAGAGATGATAATGGTGACTGGATAGTAAATTTTAAACTGAGTATCGAAGATGTAAGAATGTTATATACTTATGCAGATTTTTATAGTAAACATGCTAAAGATCTAGGTGCAGTTTTACCTGAGTCTGAAGTGAGAAATAATGATTGTATGAAAAGTCTCCTATATGCCATGATTTTAGACTATAAATTCTGCGAAGAATAAAAGTAGACAAAAAAATAGTCAAGTGCGAAACTCCTGGGAAACTCACTTGACTATTCTTCCGGTTGCAACCTTACGGGCGTATCAGCTGCATCCTAACGTCACAGGTGTTAAAGATAACTGACAAAGCTTATCAGGCAATGACCAAGAATTACCAGTTACGTCGTTCAACCCTACGTAATTAATATAGCAACTGATTTAGAAACTGCAATTAGATCTTCTTATACTGACAATCAAAAATATTAATAGGTATTTATTACTAGTTCTAGGTATTAATGAGTTTAAAATGTTAAGGAAACATAAACTCATTCCAAATGACTCAAGTTACTGAAAGTGGTGGTCGTCAAAACATCTATAGTATTGAACCGACTCCACAAGTTGATACAAATTATGCAGGTTATCCAGAAGAAGCTGAGAAAACTAATGGTAGATGGGCAATGCTCGGTATCGTCGCTCTATTTGGTGCTTATGCAACAACAGGTCAAATTATCCCAGGTATATTCTAATGTCAAAATCAAAATCACTAGAGAAACAGAAGGTTCTTGCAGAAAAATGGAACGGAAGACTAGCAATGTTAGGTCTTATTGCTGCTGCAACATCTGATTTACTTACTGGACATATGTTCTTCGGCATATTTTAATGCCTGAACTGTCATTAATGAATGACATATCACCTTTTCAAACAATCCTATGGTGTTTTTACCCCGTAGGTTTTGTTGTTCTTATAGAACTTACATTACGTGCCATCAATGATGATGACAATGATGATGATCAAGATGGAGGTGGAGGTGTCATGTCCCCTGTATATCAAGGAACCTGATGAATTATTTATTTTTTACTATTTTTATAGCAGCTTATATCACCACAGGTATAGGCTCATTAGTATTTGCATGAAAAGAATCTTTCACAACCCATATTATCCACTGATCGAATTCATATTCTTCGTTGTCGTAGGGACAATCGCAGGAATGAATGGTTTATTAGATGTATAAAAGTGAAAGAATCTCAAGCAAAGTAACCATCCCTGAAAGGATAGTAATAAATTTTATAATTTTTTTAATCGTCGTGCTCATCCCAAGGATCGGTTAGTTCTTTATTAGGTGGTCCAAATGCCATGTATACTCCATAGCCTGTGACCAAAAATAATAATACTAGGATGATAACAACTATCTGTCCTTCCGGTGGGAGTCCAGTATAATTTCCATGCTTAATCAATGGTTGTCTTTCCCATGTACCTGGGAGTGTGTACACGGATGGTTTAGATAGAAAAAAATTTACTATCTGCATATAGATAAAAAGATATTTATCCTACTTTATCTCTTTTATTTAATTGATCAAGAAGCTTTTGTTGTTCCTGAAGTAATAGAAGCATCTATAGCTGTAAAATCTTCTGATGTCCAGATAGATGTTGTCTCATCAAGTTTTTTATAATCCTTAATAATTTTAAGATGATCTACGTTTCTCTGAATCATTGCTTTCCATTCTGTTTCAGTGGTTATTGAATCAGATGTTCTCGTGCCATATGCTGCAAAATCAGCATCAGTATCAATTACAGTTACACTGTCTCCAGCTGCAGAAAAAATTGCTGCAATCTCATCGGCTGTCTTTTCTTCCATTTTTAAAAAATTTATTTATTTTTATTATAACAACAACCTACGCAGCCTTCAAAGCATTTACTTCTGCTGATAGTTCTTTTATAGCATTTACAAGTATTGGTACAAGTCTTTCATACTTCATTCCATATCTCATACCATCATCTGTGAGATTACAAATAAGAGAATTATCATTTGTATTTCCATAACCATTTGCTTTTTCTACTTCTAAAGCCTCTTGTGCTAAAAATCCAACATGTAATTTATTTCTTTTCTTTGATCCATCTGGTGTACCATAAGGCTCTGCATCAGTTCCATACCAAGTTCTTCTATCCCATCTATAAGTGACTGGTCTTAATGCTTTAATCCAATCAAGACCAATACTAAAATCTGCTATATCTGTTTTATCTCTTGAATCTGAAGATGATATTGAAGTATCCTGACAGAATAAATTTTGAACAGCATCATTACCAAGAACTACATTATTACTTCCAGTGGTTATGTTGCCAGATGGACTATTAGACCTCCCAGCATCATGTCCAAGAAAAGTATTATTGTTTCCTGTGGTAACACTTTGACCAGCATCAGGTCCAAAACCAGAGTTATTATCACCTGTAGTGTTTGCATATAGAGCATTAATACCAGCTGCGACATTAGTATAACCACTTGTATTTGATTTCATAGCCTGGTGACCAATTGCTGTATTATGATCTGCAGTATTTTGCTCCAAAACATCATGACCAACTGCTACATTATTTGACATACCTGTACCAGTTATCAAACAATTATCCCCGATAGCAACATTTTGATCTCCTGTTGTTATATTTGCACCTGCACCTGTTCCAATTAAGGTATTTCTAGATCCAGAAGTTACATCATAACCTGTATGGCTTCCCATAATTACATTAAATATTCCAGTGGTTATGTCTGCTCCAGCATTTGACCCTACTGCTGTATTACCACCAGAACCTCCACCATTACCTGTTGTTGTTAAAGCTTGATAACCTACGGCAGTGTTGTTACTTGCTGTTGTAACATTATCTAAAGCTAAAGATCCAAAAGCAGTGTTCTGCGTACCAATTGTGTTTAGGTATAGTGCATTATGACCCATTGCAGTATTGTTAGCTGCTGTTTGATTTGACCCTAAAGCTAATCTACCGACTGCACAGTTAGCGTATCCAGTTGAGTTATTTGTAAGAGCTTGATATCCTACAGCAACATTATTACTTGCTGTAGTATTAGCAGATAAAGCACTACCTCCAACAGCTGTGTTAACAGTTCCAGTTGTGTTTGCGTTTAAAGCAGCATGACCGACAGCAGTATTATTATCAGCGGTTGTGTTGCTTGCTAAAGAATTAGCTCCTAATCCTATGTTATAACTTCCTGTAGTAAGACTTCTTAAAGCACTTTGACCCATAGCATTATTTTGGGTTCCAGTTGTTGCAACAAGTAAAGCATCTTCACCAACTGCACAACTCCCAGTACCAGTTGTATTAGCACTTAAAGATCTAGTACCAATAGCAGTAAGGAAATTTCCAGTTGTGTTTGCATCTAACGCTAAAGAACCAACAGCAGTATTATCATATCCAGTTGTGTTTTGCTCTAAAGCACTTTTTCCTACCGCAGTGTTGTTACTAGCAGTTGTGTTTAGTGCTAAAGTGTTTTGACCAAAGCCAGTGTTATATTGCCCTGTAGTATTTGCTCCCATTGAACCATTACCAAAAGCAGCATTTCTATCTCCTGTAGTATTGCTTACTAATGCTTGATCTCCGAAAGCTGAGTTATTAGCACCTGTAGTATTAGCTGATAATGCATCTTTACCAACAGCAGTGCAGCTACTTGCCGTTGTATTAGCATCTAAGGCATTTGCACCTACGGCTGTGTTTGAAGCCCCAGTTGTGTTTGCAGCTAAAGAATCGTGTCCAACCGCAGTATTATTAGCTCCAGTTGTATTGTTCACCAACGCTTGTATTCCAACTCCTGTGTTATCAGAAGCAGTAGTATTATTTGCTAAAGCAAAAGCACCTACCCCAGTATTACTTGATCCTGTTGTGTTTAATGTTAAAGAATTATATCCAGCAGCATAATTATTATTTCCAGTAGTATTAGCATCTAAAGATCCACTACCTACGGCAGTGTTTTGAGTTCCAGTTGTGTTTGCTGTCATTGCAGCTTTTCCTACAGCAGTGTTGTTATCTGCTGTTGTGTTTGCTCTCAAGCAATCCGAACCAACTGCGGTGTTAGACGCTCCAGTTGTATTATTTTCTAAAGCGTGATGACCTGCACCAACATTAAATTGTGCTGTAGTATTACTTAGTAGAGCTTGATTACCAATAGCAGTATTATTTCCTCCTGTTGTAACTGCATTTAAAGCATTAAAACCAACGGCTGTATTTTCACTAGCACTTGTGTTCGATGTTAAAGCTTCTTTACCAATAGCTGTGTTGTTAATACCACTAACAGCAGCATCTAAAGCACTTTCTCCGAGAACAGTGTTACCTGCAACAGAGTTTGCACCTTTACCTATAGATACACTGTTTGCTTTTATATCACTTGATGAAACTTCACCACTTAGTGGATTTAATAACTGAGCTTTAGTCTGAGACATTTATAGGTACTAGATATCATTCTTTTATATAGATATTTTAAATTGACTACACTTTAGGTAATTGAATACCACCAGTAAATCTTTGAAGCATTGCATCCGCTGCTGCCTTCTCTGCTCCAGTGGTTCCTTCAGATAAATTTTTCATACTTCTAATCTTTCTATTCTTGGGACTCTCATTTATATCAAAACTCAAATTTGCTACCAATGGTCCTCCTCTCTCCTGAGCATAGTCCGTTTTGGTTTTAAAATCTGGAACTCCAGTTCCTGACTGTTCATACTGTTTTTTACCTTGTATAAACTGTTGTAAAAAACCTATTGGCTGGTTACCCATTACTGTTGGAAAGTCTGTATCTCCCATTTTAAACCTCTTTAATACTAGCTAAGAATGTTGCGAGCCTAGTCTTTAATGGCATTGGCTCTCTTGGTTCACCAGGTTCATCTGGTTCCAATGGACCAGTAGCTGGAGCAATGGGTGGTCTAGAAGCAACAAATCTGGAAGCTCTCATTTCTCAACCATGCCTATTACTCCACCAAATTTTTCTGCAAATGCATCTTGAACAGGTGTTGGAATTTTATCAACGAAATCTTTTAAGAATGACTTAGCTGGTTTTGATTCTTCAGATTCTGTAGCTTTTGGCTTTGGTTCCTCGACTGAAAATGAAGGACTGGAGCCCATTTCTCGCTCTCTATCTCTGCCAAATCTTTCTCTTTCCATTCGTGATTCTCTCATCTTATCTACCTATAAACTTCATCAAAAATGATTTACCTGGCTCCTGTGATTCTGCATTCATTGGATTAGTCTTTTCAGCTGCCTTCATATTTGCTTCTCTGTATGGATCACTAACCATAGCTGCTTGATTCCTGGTCTCTGCCTGTCTCATCTCAGGTCTTGCCATAAGATCACTTGGATCAAAACCTCCCATGTTCTCATATGAAGGTGCTTCAGGAGTTCTAGACCTCATATTTTTCTCCATTTCCATCATTGCCCTGTCGGTAGGACTCACCATTCCTGGGAACATTATTTTCTTGAAATACTTGTCTATATCTTATCAGGAACAAATTTGTAGGTTCAGGGAGAAAACAACTTATTTTTTACAGTACAACCCCTTATACTTTGTGTAGAGGCAACTGTGTGTTCTCCCTTAAACAGCACCCTGAAGAAGAAATTATGGGTTGAGGGAGCTGCGACAGGGAGAAGACGTAGTCAGTTCTAAGAGAATATATAGAAGGTTATATTAATTCATACTAGTTGCGTTCTCCCTCACCTCACAGATAAAGTAGGGGTACTCTTTAAAATAAATTAATGGAGTCTCATGTAGAAAAAGTTCGTAAAGTCTTTAAGAAGAATGGATTTAACGATAAAGATATATACAAACTGGCTTCTGTTCTAAGTAAATTAGAAACTGAAGTAGGTCCTACCAAGTGTTGGAATGTAAGTGATGTACATATTCTTGATAAAGCTTTCACAACTTCTCATGCATATCATCCTTGCTACAAGGGTAAAAATGTAAATCCCTTAGTGTTAGCAATCTATAACATCTTTCCTAATGAAGAAGATGGTGAAGTCATGCTGATAAGAAAATCTATCTGTAAAAATTATCATTGTATGAATCCACGGCACCTCTTTTATGGTGATCATATTGATCTAAAAATTGAGAAATGGAAGAGGAAAGGGGTTAATATTGATAAAAATAAGTACACAACGGTGTTATGGATGTATAAAAATAACTCCAAATCAATGTCATATAGAAAATTGGCAGATGAATATGATCTGAATTACAACGTGGTACGTTCTATCTGTAACTATGAAAGAAATTAATTCCAATCTTCCTAACGAGATTCTTAAATCTGTTAGAGATACAGAGATAGAAAAATTTATTGAAGCAGAAGGAGATGCTCTACGATCTCAGCTCTGTCTCTGGCACATGGAAAGTAAAAAAGGACATCATGGAAACTTTGGTTCTGCCTATCAGTGTATAGACTGCATGAAAGAAATAGAAAAAGGTAGATGTGAAATTGATATAGAAAACTTTGACATTGATATGTTCTATTATTTCCGTAGTTTCTGGCAGAAAGTTGATATCAAAGGAGAAGATGAATGCTGGCCGTGGCTTGGAGCTATACGTAAAGACAAATACCAGACTGTTGCCTATATAAATAGTCCCTTTCATAAGGCAAAGACTCACTCAGCAGCTCGTGTAGCCTTCTGGTTGTCTCGTGGATACACAGGAACACTAAGAATCACTCATAAAGAAGGGTGCGAATATACCTGTTGCAACCCCTTGCATTTACGAATTATGGGGGTAAAGTTAGAAAACCCTAAGAAGATAGGGGAAATTAACTTACAACTTAGAAAAGGAAAAACCATCTATGACCACGCAAGAAACAATCGAGAAAAAGATAGTCTCTAAACATTCAGGTGTACTACCTACAGCCTGGCATATAACTCCATATTTAGGTTGGCATGGCTATGTTTCTATAGATGGAGAGATGACATTTACAAAAACCTATAAGAGTAAGAAGAGAGCTATCACTGCTGTTCAGAAGCTAAGAGAAAAGCTTGATTATGATTCAATAAAGACTATGCAATGTGAAGGTTGTTATCCTGAGCGTGTTAAAATTATGAGAGAATTATATATAAAAGATGGTAGAGAATCCAAAGATCATCCGATGTATGGATTCTTTACCGGCCTAGCAGAAAAGGATGTCTAGATTTTTATCAACAATTCCTACCAATCATGGTTTTGTAAATCTTGGTTTAGTAGAATCTTATCCAACAGGAGGTAGTGGACCAGTTGCTTTTGGTCCTACCTCTTACTTTGGTTCTGATCCTAAACCAGCACAGGATGGAGATAATTTATACAATGCTATCGATTTAGGAGATTTTAATCCTTTATTCAGTACCAGAGATATAAAAGGTACTCATGGAGGACTTACTCGTAAACAATCAACTTTTTATAAGTTTGAATTATTTAAACCGAGATCAGTTCAACTTGTACAGAATTTTAGTACTACATCATATACCAGAAAAACAAACAGAAACACATTAGTAGCCTTCTATAAGGTAGAAGAAGCTAATTTTAGAAGAGAATTACCTATTAATAATGAAGGTTATTTAATTAATGAAGCCAGTGTTGATATAGAAGAATATGATCTTTTGGAGAGAGATTATCCAACTCAACTACTACAACCTGGTAAATATTTATTTGTAATAACAAATGATATCAGATATCAGGATACAGAGTTTTCTATAACTATTGCCGGATTCAGTATTGATTGGAGATTTATAAATGAAACATCTGATGAACGAGCAGATTTTAAATTGATAACTGATCAAACTTTAGCGTTAATTGATTTTGGATCAATAGTGACGGCATAAAATTGTGCTGTTAGTCTTAAAATATATACAATTTTTCTAATGAAAGTCATCACTCTTGGTCAGTTTGAAAAAGATTTAGATAGAATTCTAGATGATGTTATTGATGATAGAGAACATTATCATATAAAAACACCGATGGTGACTAATGTAAATGGACAGGGATTAGCCTGGGAAGACAAAGCTGTAATGATCTTACCTGTAGAAGATTATGAAATATTAAAAGAAGGATATGATATGTGGTTATCCAGTTGTAAAGAAGGAGTTACACAGTTGGTGTAGTTGATCCACTACCACTAAGAGGATTTTTAGGTAAGGATTTTTTATATGTATCAGCTTCCTGCTGTGCATATAACTTCTGACGGTTCATCATTTCAGCTTCACCGAATCCTATATTTTCTAAAGATTTTTTCTTTTTAGCTCTTTCTTCTTTTAATTCATCTATATAATTACTCAAGTTTTCATAGTCTGCCTCTGGTACAACCGACTGATAAATAGTAGGTGCTGTAGGAGTAGGTCTATAAGTTACTGGAGCTGAGGGACGGGAACCCATTTACTTTTCAAATATTATTTCTATAGTAATTTTATCAGCTAAATACTCATAACCCTTAGTAATTCCAAAAATTGTACTGGGAACAATGGTTACCAGTAATAAAAATTCAGCCCAAGTAATTCCTCTTTTCATGGAAATTTGTTCATCCTATATAGCTGAACTCTAACAAATATAAAAAATTTTGCTACTGGTGAGATAAATGTAATCACGCTACTCTTTGCTCATAAATAGCTATTGCATGGATTTTATTGATTGGATGCTGACGGAAGGTAAGGATAATCCCATAAAATTAGAGCCGGTTACAAAATACAAGAGTTACAGGTTCAGGGATTTAGATATATCAAAGGTCACAGTCAAAAATTATAATAAATTATTAGTAGATTCATTAGCAGAACAGGTGGAGATGTTTGTCCCACCTTCAGGAAGCTTTGATAATTCAGATTTAAGACGCTATCTAACGATGGTAGAAAAGCATGAGACCTCAACCAATGACATGGTTCTTGGTCTATCTCTTGCTGACCAGATAAGAATAGCATTCAGTGATATGCAGCCAGCTACAATATGTGATCGTTTTCCTGACATTGATCTCAACTCCAAACGACGTTATCGTTGTGTAGCAGAGTATCTGCTGCGTCAAGAAGAACTGGTTAAAGTCAGGGATAGAGAGGGTAAATTAGTAAAGAAAATTGGTAACGCAGGCAAGCCGGTTGTTCTTTATCGAGGACTACCCAAACTACTCCAGACTTTAAAAAATTCTGATTTACTTAAATACGTTAGACATGACAGATCGAAAACAGAAACTAGTACAGAAACTACTCAAAGCAAATCCAACTGAAAATGAGGAGAAGATGCTCACTCTCGTAATTGAGAGGATATGTGCAGACATGGCAGATTTCTTTGAGAAGTTCTTCAATGCAGAAGGACCCGGAGTAGTGGTCTATGCTCCAGAGAATACAGAAAACAGCATGTATTATATGAACACAAAGGAGTTAATAACCGCCTTGGAAGATCTATCTAGTAGAAAAATAGATGGTGCTGCAGAGGTAATGAGAAAAGCTATTGCCAAAGCTGAATCAATAGATCCAGAAAGAGAAGCTTTATTTATTATTGAAGATAAAAGAGGATTAAAATTATTTCACTTCAAGAGAGAAGAGATGATTAATCTAGAGAAAGGATGAAAAAGAGTTACGAAACTTTTCGTAGAAACTTTGAGAATGCAAAAAGAATATGGAACTTAGAAGAAGACTGGATAACTCCTGCTGAATATCTTCCTTACATTGGTGCTCTACTTGGAGATATAGATTTAGATCCCTGCAGTACAGAGAAAGCAAATAAAGATTTTATACATGCCAAGAATTTTTATACAAAGAGAGATGATGGTTTAAATACTGAGGTTGCATGGACAGGAAAGGTATATTGCTTTCCTCCTACCTATGGACGCTGCTCATACAGCAAGAAACGAGGCTCCTGGCGTTGGAGTCTACGTGGAGGTGCAGGTGCTATGAGTCCATCTATCGCCTGGTTCAGACGCTTAGAGAGGGAATGGAAGCTGCGTAATATCTATGAAGCCTTATTCTTTTCATGTAATCATGAAATGATGCGAGCATATCCTGACATGTGGAACTACCCTATCTGCATACCAACCAGTAGAGCAAACCTGATTAAAGGTAATGACTACTATAGATTTGATAATCCTTTTACATGGGGATTTTTTATTTATCTACCACCACCCAGTCTTTCATTAGAACCTTCAGAAAGATTCAGACATATATTTTCTAATATTGGAAAGATAATTAACTAGCAGTAGTCATCAGTGTATCTTGCAGATCATGTACATGGTCAATAGCTTCTGCATAACCGGTACAGAATTTACAGCTACCTAAAAAACATGCAAGATAACGATCAAATGGATGTTTACCACCTGGGAGAGAATATTTATGGACTGTTCCACCATGTGCAGTTGTAGATATTAATTCTGGTAAAGGCATGATCAAGATTGTGTCGCTCTAAATAAATTTTTAAATGTAGCCTTAGAATCAGTATTACTTATCTGACTACCTAAGCCAAGTGAGGAAATAGGGATAGTTCCTCCCTGTGCAGCTAAAATAAATCTATCATCACTTTCTCTTGAGTCACCTATAAAGTCAGCTCCAAGTCTTTTATCTCTTGCTATAAATTCTTTTACAAATTGTTTACCAGCAGTGTTATCAGCGACACCTTTTGCTTCTCTGTATCTATTGTCTACATCGTAGACTTGTGAGAGTTTTCTAGCCATGATAATATTCTACTAAAACCAACTGCAAATGAGTTCTGGTAATGTGAATCTTTTAGTTCCTGATGATGAGAGAGGTCGGACGGAATCTCTAATCGCTGAGATTTGTAACGATATTCGAGATCTTCTATTAACCAAGAATCGGGCTTATGGGAATTCTGCATTAAATCCTATTAGAGTGTTTAGTAAAGCTGATGCCAAAGAACAAATCCTAGTCAGAATTGATGATAAATTAAACAGGATTAAACAAGGTAGTGATATTTTAGATAATGATGAGGATGTCATTCAAGACCTAATCGGATATTTAATACTACTTAAAGTTTGGCAATATGGAAATGGAGGACCTGAATCTCGACTATGATAAATTTATGGAAGGTTACAGCGAAGAATTAGAATTAATCGATCTTATAGATTGGATCAAACATTCTAAATGTTTTTCGGGGATCCCAAATTTCCAGGTTCTTGATTCCAGTAACGGAAAAATCGACGTAAGACTTCCCCTGAAGGATCAAGTTCTTGAATCTTTTTTTCTAGATAATTAATACCTTTGATTTGATTTGCATTCCCATTATATGTTTCATGTATGTTTAGTAAACAATATTTTAATTTACATTTATGAGGTAGGAAGGTAGGAATCTCTTTATCTGGAGCTAAAAATAAATTGAGTTCAGACCTACGTTGATCTATGACAAGATCAGACTTATTTAACCAGGCTTTATTAATAAAGGGAGACCACTCTCTTATCAGTTTTTTCTTGTGACAGCCTGAATTAATAAGTTCTAACAGCTGAGAATTTTTAAAAGGAATAAAACCTACGCTAAAAGCATAACTCATAACAGCTGCTTTCTTTTTTGCATTCATCGGCCAGAATATTATCTTCGAAAGTTTATGAGATAACATCTTTAGATCTATTTCTAATTGTTCTTCAATGTCTTCTTGTGTTGCACGAGTTCTATGAGAAACAACTTTCCCAAACAATTCCATACTTCCATATCCTATTCTCCATATTGATTCTCCATATCCTTTATAAGAAGCAAAACGACCAGAGCCCATAAGAGTTCTGGTCATTGTGTAATGTTTTATTAATTTTAAAGAGTGTTCGTTTAAATAAGATGTGTCTAATTTAAGGGACATCTACTGTGCCACCGAAGGTGACTCCAGAGTAACCATCAGTTTTGAATATGACAAGGTAATTCTTAGAAGCATTAGTAACTGTCATAGCACAAGCTCCCTTGCCTTTACCATTCTGTCCTATATCACTGAATCCTGTGTAACCAGAAGGAGCAGAAGAACCTGCATAAACATCTTCCTGAAAGATTTCAACTGATTCAATACCAGTGCTTCTGTCAATTTTTACGATTATGTCTCCTGTTCCACCTGGATTGACCTGGAATCCACGAATGTTTTCACTGCGATCACAGGCATCTGTTGATCCCTTGTAAGTTATTTCAGAACCCTCATGTTCGAAAGTGTCTAAAGTTCCCGAAATTGTACGAGTAGCCATAGAAATATGTATTTTTTATATATCCAGTTTAAATTGACTAATCTTTCAACCCTTATGGGGCTTGATCAGCATTTATAAAAGATAGTGTAATCTCAGCATCAATGTCATGTTCTTTCATAATAGAAATGAAAGTCTGACGCTCGACTGCTTTATTGTGTAGCATCTCGATAAAAGCTTCTTCAAGCTCCTCACGATCAAATTCTTTAATTGCTATAGCAGTTGCATGAATAGCAAACTGTTCATTCATAGACAGTTCTATCATGGAAGGTTAACCATTATTTCTCATCCTAACAGCAGAAATCATGGTTGCCATACCTGTCAGTCTTCATAAACTCTATTTTTTCTTGACAATAAAGAATGAAATTTATTATTACCTCTCTTCGTTTCCTGATTTAACATGTAAGAACTACTGGCATTTATTGAATAAAAGATGATAATAAAAGTAAAGACAAAAGGTTCCACTCGAACATCCTTGAAGTTACTAACATTCTAGACTCTATGATTACTGAAGCAGCAAAACAGGAATTTCTAATCTCAGCTATTAGTGGTGCAAGCAAACCACAGATCGAAAGACATATGGAAGAATATTTTGATTGTGGTGAAAGTGAGATAAAAGAACTAATGGAGATACATGAATTTAAAAAGAAACCTAGATTTATAAATTATAAAAAATTTTATGACTTAAAGATACCTGAGACAGCAGAAAAACTTAAGTATCCTTTTACTCAGATATATTTACAAAAGAATTTTTTAAGTAAGGAAGAATGTGATAAAGCTATTGACTATATGGATACTGAATTACACCCATCAGCAGTATCTAATGAGGAAGACAGAATAATGCTATCTGAATACAGAACATCCATGACCTGTAATTTCAGTGCTCATCTAACAAGATTAGGAGCTGATCTGACTATAAAGATAGGTAACTATATGAATCTAGATCCTTTTTTAGGAGAAGCTATACAGGGTCAGAAGTATGAAGAAGGTGAATTTTATAAAAGCCACTGGGATTATTATCATCCTTTATCAGCAGAATACAAAACATACTGTGAATGGATGGGTCAGAGAACATGGACATTCATGGTCTATCTAAATGATGTTGAAGAAGGAGGAGAAACACATTTTAAATTTCTTGATCTAAAGATAAAACCTGAACCTGGATTAGCTATCTTCTGGAATAATCTTTACAGCTTTGGCTGGCCGAACTTTAAAACTATGCATGAAGCATTACCTCCTACTAAAGGTAAAAAATATATTCTTACTAAATGGTATAGAGCCTGGTCTCTTATTTAGATATCACAGACAGGTACATCATCAGGTTCAACAGAACATGGAGCAGTATCTATAGGTTCTTTCTTCTCTTCAAAATGATAACTTGGTAGATACACTTCTACAAAAGAATTACATTTAGGACAAGATAGATTCGTGACCATACTATATTCTTGAGATGCTACTGGGAAATCTTCTCCATCTAGATCATGGTCTCCTCCCCAGATAAGTTCAGTCTGACAATGCCAACAGTTCATGTAGTCTCCTGTAAAGTTTCTAAAACTGTAGATTTATTTATAGCTGGTATATCTTTAAGTCCATTTGCATCAAACCAGGGTGCATCAGCCCATGAAAATCCTTTACCAAAGGTGTTATCAGGAGCAGCTACATACCAATGGCAAGATGCATCAGGTACATCAACTGCACATTTAGCCCAGTCATCTGACCATTGTGGGACCTGTACCCACAGAATGGCACCTAATAACATTGAAAATATAGTATCAAGCTGCATTTTTTTCTTCCGGTACATGTAACTTAGATATAACATGTATAGGTCTTCTGTAAGTTTCTACTGAAGCTCCACATCTAGGACATTTTAAATATGTAACCATGTCATAAATATCTCTATACTCCTCATCATTATCGAGACGATTATCCCCCTTATGTATTAATTCTGTACCGCAGTAATAACAATTCATGACATTAAACTATCGTCAAATTTGGTTTTGGCAACTACCAGTTGTAATTACAAGCCCACCAACCAGGTGTTAATTTATCTTTCTTCTCTGAACATTTATGACGAGCTTTAAAGCTTGCTCTACGCTTAGGATCTTTATGCTGTAAGAAGTCCTGCATACCTCTGTAACCAAATCTAACTATCTTCTCATCACCTTTGGCACAAGCCTTAACAATATATTTCTGTGATGCACCTTTTGGAGCCCTCTGGGGCTTGTTACATTTCATCTTATCTTTTCTCATCTGGGCTTTACTCTTAGCCTCTTTACGGCTTGCCATTACATATAATTAGAAACTCTTTCTGGAGAGTTAATTGATAAGTCAGAAGCTCCTTCCATAGCTCTTTCTCCTGCTTCAAGAGTTCTACCTTTTCTCATGGCTTGAATAATCTCTTCAGCTTTATTTCCTAAGAAAGCAGCTGCTTCATATTCTTTAGCTTCCTCTTCTGGATCATACTTAGCTTCTAATGCAGCAGGTCTGTCATTAGCCATTCTTTTTCTAAAGTCTTCCATTAATTTATTCAGGTGTTAAAGACCACAATGTAAAATGTTGATCTGTCCATCTCTTTATTTTACTTGCCTTTTCCTCTGAATAACACGGATGAGACTCATCAAAGTAATCAGATACTAATTGTGATCCTTTATTTGAATTACATTTACTACAACAGGCACCCATATTACTCCTTGTTGAATGACCACCTTTGAACTTTGGTTTTATATGATCAATGGTTGCGGTATCTTCAGTAAGTTCTGTATCACAGTACATACATTTCCATCCCCACGACTCAAAAATACTTTCTCTAAACTTCTTTCTCGCACTCTTTGGACTTGTAACAACAAGGTTTTGTAATAGTTCATTTTCCGTATGGAACATGGGCACTCATGCTTCATTAGGTCAACCGTAATGTGCATACATTTTCCTCATCTAGTTATTACTGGATTCTTTAGAATGTTTAATTTTTTCTTCAACATCCTCTAACAATCTGAGAGTGTAATAATGAAATCTTTCGGTCACCCAACGAAGATCTTCCTGCTTTATATCAGAATAAATTGACTCAAGAATTAACTCACGAGAAGGACATTTAAGATACTGGGAAATTAATTCCAGAGCCTTGTAACGTCCTTTTGTGAATTCATCAGTCATCAGCTAGTTCCTACAACCTCTTCAACAACTTCAGATTCTTTACTTTCTGCTGCAAGTCTAGTTTTAATAATGTTAATAATCTCAAGAGCACCTTCTACTTTTAAGAATCCTTCTTTTGTTCTCATTAAAGACTCTTCGGTATTCTTAATACTAGTGGCAAGCTCAAGACGTTGATCAGTTAACTGTTTTTCTAAATCGGTAATTAAAGTTTCCATAATTAAAAGTAACTACACATGAATACTACTATCATTTATCATCAGTAACAATCCTTATCGGTGCCTGTTCTATCCTTATTGTCTGAGTAGGAATAGATGATGATGAACTATCTCCATCTTTACTCTTGCCTCTCTTCTTGGCAGCCTCTACGCCATAGGTACTAAGAGTTCCCGTAAAGACGCTGGCGATGAAAGTTGGATCAATCTTACTTTGTTCCCAACCTGGAATCGTAATGTAGTTAAGAGTGAGGATAAATCCACTCCAGATCAATACACCCAACCTGACAAAGTTACTGACAATAGCCAGTTGATCTTCTTTGTCATCAATGCTTTCCTTGAGTTTACCGAGAGGACCTTTCTTCTTTGGATCTTCTCCTTCTTTGTGATCTTTAGTGCAAGACATATCTAAATTTGTATATAAAAATAGTCTACAGGTATCAATTTTTGATACAGAATTCTTGTTTATATAGATGATAGACTTATGAATATTTATACTTAGACATCATGTGGAAGATAATACCTTTTCTTCTGTTGTTTGCAGCCCCAGTAAAGGCTGATATCACTCATAAGCTAACTAGTAGTGTACAGCTCAATGTTAATGCTGCAGCAACGAATGTAGAAAGAATAGGAAGTTCTTATAGCGTTTCCGGTAATAACGTAACAACTCAATATACACCTGACGGTGGATCAGCAACTGCGTCTGTTGGTGCTATGACTATTGCATCAGGAGTAGGTTCAATACCAACCCTATCTGCTGTCCAGGCAACTGCAGGTGAAAGTTGGAGTTTTACTCAAAATTTTACTCAAGGTGATGCGATAATAAGTTCTGCTCCTAGTACTGGTTCAGTAAGTGCATTATCCAGTCAGACCTCAACTGCAGCAGGAGTTGCAGGGTCATTAGCAGGTACAATTGACTCAAGTTCAACAATTACTCTAACTGGTGGTGGGGCAGGTACCAGTGCCATTGGTCAATTCGTAAGTGAAATCACAATACGATGAAGTTAAAAGATCATGCTTTCGCTGTTAAGGAACAAGAAGATAATCAAGATTCTAAAAAGTGTGATACCTGTGGTCGCATTAAGCTCACTGAATGCACCTGCAGGAGGCGTTCCTGTGGTCCCCAACTTTCAGAGTGGTAGTCTTACCAGTCACACTGAGACATCCAGTACGGTAACGGAGACCATAAATGTGATTGAATATCAAACGGGCTGGCAATATACAGTTACAGGTAATAATATAAGCACAGATAGTAACAGCTTGGTACCTCCTGCTACGAGTACAACCCAAGCAATAAACGGAATTAATTCTACGTGGACAAGCCTAGATGCTACAAATATGCCGAACTTCTCCGTAACAGATTCTGCAAAACCTTGGCAACTGACAACAACACTCAGTCAACCAGGGTTAAAATCTCAGACCATAATTCAGAGGACAACCGAGGTAACTTCAGTCACAGACACGGTTTCCACGTTCAGTCAGTAAAGTATTTACTAGTTGCATTAAACATAATCAGTGCTCCTGTCTATGCCAATGAAGTAGGTGGTGTCAGTGCTACTGCCAATCCTGTAGCTAACAGCTCAGGTAGTGTCACTAACCAAGCAATACAGGTATTACAAGGACCATATATAACTAACACTTATGGCAATGGAGTTCAGTGTCAGGGTTCTACTTTGAACATCACTCCCTTTGTAACTCTGAGTGATTCATGGAAAGAACCTTATCAAAGCGAATGGCTCGATCCAGTGTACGACAATTCTGATGCCAACAATGATGGTGTGTTAGACAATCCAGGTTCCATACTCTATTACAAACCTACTAGAACAGGTCAGAAATCTAATCATAATGTTGGATGGGGCATCTCAGCTACAATATCCATACCACTAGATAAACGTCATAATGAGGGTTGCCTGAAAGCTGCTGACATACAGAATCAATATCATGCCCAGCTGGTTGCTAATAAAAGATTAGACTTTGAAATTTCGAGATTAAAACACTGTGCGGAGCAAAGAAAATTAGGAGTATCCTTCCATCCTGATAGTCCTTCACATAAAATCTGTGCGGATATCGTAGTTGCAAATCCTCATGGAACTATTCCTAATCATCAGCATTCGATTCCGAAATAAGTTTCTTCTTTCTTTTCAATCCTTTAAACTTTTCTCCTTGTTTTTTACCTAGTAAACCTTTAATTCTTTTTATTAATTGCTTTATTAAGGGCTTTATTAACCTTAATAATAGGGGTGTTGCTGCTGCTGAAGCAGTTGCCACAACAGCGATTGCAGCTGTTGTACTTAATTGAGCAGTTGTAGGTAACAGTTTTTCGATTGTAGTGGTTGTTTCATAGTTAGTTATGCAAATCTGACCATCTTCAGAGAGTGAATGAGATACAACTATCTCATTCGATTGAGCATTTCTCATATCCCCTACCCTCTGATCTGTAGGTCCGGGACAGGGAACATCTTCTTTTGATGGAGTCTCCGGTATATCTAAATTAGGTTCAGGTGTATTTGTCTCTGGAGGTGGAGCAACAACAGGAACAGGTTGTTCCTGAGTATAAATTAAATTCTCTGGTTCATAATTTATAGGTTCAAACCAGGGGACAGAACCATCACACATAACACGAGAACCTCGTTCATCCTGATCAACTAATTTAATTGAATTTTTATTCGCAGGATTATATTTAACACAACCTGGAACATTAATTATTGGAGATCCAATCTGTAAAGTTATTGGTGGAGCTTGTGGTATTGAATGATTGATATTATAAATAGGAAATGGTTTAATATCTATCTGTCCTATTCCTATGGTCTGTATCTCAGACACTTAACAATCTTTAAAGTCTTTAGCCATCTGCCCACCTATCTCTCCACCTTGCTTCTGTCCAAACATATTAAAGAATCCAGCTACTAACCATCCCACATAAGGTATCTCTGTAAGAACAGGAGTTATAGGAGCAGTGATACTAGCTGCTGCAAGCTTTCCTGTAGCCTCTCCAGAGCCTTCTGCTTTGATACATGCAATCTGTTTCTCAGTTAGTACAGAGCTCTCTGAGACGCTTCCAGTGGCTTCTCCTGCTACTGACTGTTCAAATGTTTTAATTTCTGCTTTACCTAAACCAAGAAAACCTGCTGGTTTATCAATCAACTTTTCATTTCCAATGATCTTTGGTGAATGAGATTTATATCTAATGGTATATCCTTTCTCTGAAACAGTTGCTATATAACTTGTATAAGGTCCTACAGGTAAATTTATTATTGGTAAATTACTTTTTCTATTAGCTATTGATTGTATTAAGGCAAGATGAGACAGTCCAAAGAGTACTCCTAAAGAACCTACAAATACTTTTTTTAATTTAGATGGTCTCTGACTGTACATTTTTCATACTATATATACTTATTCTACTGTTATATTTATAAACTAACCAGTGTTTAGGCTGCTTCTAATGCTGCAACTCTAGTTTCTAATGCAGTATTTTTTGTTGATAGTTCTTTTATTGCATTTACAAGTATTGGAACAAGTCTTTCATATTTTATTCCGTAAGAAGGATTTTCTTCATCTTCATTTTGATGTGCAACGAGAAAATTATCTTTCTTATCAGCATAACCATGTTCTTTTTCTATTTCTATAAATTCTTGTGCTAAAAAACCAATATTAATTTTATTTTTCTTTTTACTTCCATCAGGTGTTCCCATAGTTGATGGATCGTCACTACCATACCAATCTCTTCTATCCCAACGATATGTAACTGGTCTAAGTTTATTAATCCAAGATAATCCAAAATTAAAGTCCTCGACATCAGCTTTATCTCTTGCATCTGATGTTGTAATTGTTGAAGTTGTACAAAATAAATTTGCTGTATTTGAATTACCTAAAACAACATTATTACTACCAGTTGTTATGTTTCCACTAGCACCACCTCTACCAGCATCTTGCCCCAAAAACACATTGCTTGATCCAGTATTACAGTCTAAACCAGCAGCTTCACCTATGAAAGTGTTTGTACCACCACTTGTAATTCCACGCCCAGCAGAACTACCCATACAAGTGTTGTTGCTTCCTGTAGAAGCATTTAAAGCTCCACAAGAATCACTTCCTACACCTACATTAGATGTACCTGTAGTATTTTTAGCTCCGCAGCGTTCTCCAACATAAACAGATCTACTTCCTGTAGTTAATTCGTGTCCAGCTTCATGTCCAATACAAGTAACTTCATCTGCTGTTGTAACACTTGTTCCAGCTTCAGTTCCAACTGCAACATTTTGTCCTCCAACAGTAAGAGAACCAAGTGCATTAGCACCTACTGCCACATTAGAAGTGGTTGTAGTTGCAGCATCCATAGCAGCATAACCAATAGCTACGTTAGTACCTCCAGTTGTACAAGCTGCTAATGAATTAGAGCCATAAGCAGTGTTCTGTGATCCTGATGTCATTTGAAAACCACTATAGTGACCTATCAAACTATTGTGATCGCTACTCATAGCACCATTACCAACGGCTCTATCACCGATAACAGTTGCATAAGAAACACCGTTTCCCATGTTTTTAGCTGCATCATTTCCTATAATCACATGAGAACCACCACCGCTAGAACTTTTCATAGCGTCAAATCCAATTACTACGTTATTAACACTATCTGTACCAGCAGCATAAGCAC
>JACLAC010007911.1_pt1 | contig 32457 bp, 27 predicted proteins | sample 8027881 | NCBI WGS metagenome assembly JACLAC01 (sample SAMN15725517, study PRJNA655200) | protist metagenome | isolation source: fluorescence activated cell sorting (FACS) single amplified genomes of... | place: Spain: Blaines Bay Microbial Observatory, Mediterranean Sea | collected 2016-01-19 | reverse complement strand
GATCCTACCACTACACCTACCAGCAACGTGGCGGTTTCCGAGATAGCGGATCTGGCAAACTAACGCCACGCAACTGGAATACCATCGATGCCTATCTTGTCAATCGATTGGGGATCAGAGTCGATTTCACGCTAACACGTTAGGCATGAATCGCCCCCCCGGAATACCTCCAGCAATGCCGATCAGCGGCTCGACAGCGACAATCAGTCCACGTCGCAGCAAAGCTGATCGGCGTTGTGCGTTGCACCAGGCAGGTTTGCACGAGATAATCAACTCCGACCCGGTTATCTCAGACGTAGTGCATCGAGAGGAAAAACAATTCATGTTGAAAACAGCGATTCTCAGTACCGTTGCCCTGGTGAGTGCTTTGCTTTGCGCTGCGGCTGAAAATGCACAGGCGCAATCGACGCACAACCAAGCGACCCTGGTGATCGCCGCGGATGAACCAGCAAAGACCTACAATCCGATGATCTTCGGCGGCTTCATTGAACATCTTGGCAAACAGATTTATGGAGGATTCTTTGAGCCCGGTTCGCCTCTGGCCGACGAGAAGGGGTTTCGCATCGATGTGATCAAGGCAGTCAAAGAACTGAAGGTGCCTGTGATTCGCTGGCCCGGAGGATGCTTCGTGGACAGCTACCATTGGCAGAAGGGTGTAGGGCCGAATCGCCAACCCTATGACGACGACCGTTGGGGCGTGTTGGAAACCAACGCCTTCGGCACCCACGAATTCATCGAACTGTGTCGGCGCGTCGGCGCGGAACCGTATATCTGCCAGAACAGTTTGGCCAGCATTCAGGAGATGGCTGATTGGGTGGCTTACTGTAACGAGACGACAGGACCCTTGGCCGAAATGCGGAAAAGCAACGGGCATCCCGAGCCCTTCCATGTCAAATTCTGGAGTGTCGGAAACGAAAAAGGTGGAAGAGGCTACATCGATAAGGTTCGCGACACCGCCGCAGCGATGAAACGGGTCGACCCAAGTATTCTGGTGACATGCTCGGGATCCCACGGCCCACGTGCATCGATCGATCCCTATCTGTTCCAAACTGCAGGGAAGTACCTGGACCTCCTGTCGGTTCACGAATACTGGATTCCAAACTTTCAGGAACACCAAACCCCCGACTACCTTGCCTGCATGATGCTCTCTGAGAAGCCGGACACCCATCTCAGCGCCGTCGTCAAATCGATTGACAAAGCCGGAATGCGTGGGGGGATCAAAATTGCCTTTGATGAATGGAACCTGCGTTCGTGGCACCACCCGGGATTTTCAGGTCACCACCCGAGAAAGGTCGATTATCAAGATCCAGAAATCATTGCATTGATCAAGGCTCGAAATAAAAGCCTTGATCCGTCGCTCTACACCATGGCTGATGCACTGTTTTGCGCCTCATTTTTTAACGCCTGCCTTCGTAATGCTGAAGATGTCACGATGGCGAACATCGCGTGCATCGTGAACCAGACAGGACCCTTGTACGTCCACCCCAAGGGGATCGTCAAACGCACCCATTTTCACACCATGGCAATGTACGCCAATCTGCTTGAGCCGAATGTGGCCAGGGCGCAAGTCAAATCGGACAGGCTCACACAAGGCAAGACATCCATTGCAATGGTCGATGCTATCGCCACGGTGGATAAGTCCGGAAAGCAGTGGGCGGTCGCCATCGTGAATCGTCACCCATCACAAGAAGTTGGCTGCACGCTCAAAATGGACGACTCGCTGGTTGACGGCACCTACCGAGCAACCGTTCTCACGGGCGACTCACCCGATGCCTACAACGACAGGGAACAGCCCAACCGAGTGGCGCCCAGGAAAACAACGCTGACTTTCACCAAGGGCATCACCGACCTTCCTCCGCATTCACTGGTAATTGTCCATGGACTGTTAAAGAAGTAAATTTACCGAGGTGGCCTTTGAGCCGAACGTCTGTCGTGGTTTGCGTTTGCTCTCCACGATTCCGTCGCTTGCAACGGTCGCCCTGAGAATTAAACGGACCAGGTTAGACGATTCCCCTTTCGCCGGGCTGCACCAGATAGAGTACGATTCGGGGAAGAAACCCGGCAGGTTTTCCTGCCGATGGCAGATGGGTCAAGTGGGAACTGCCACTGACCGGTGACGGCTACGAGTTGATTCAGTTCGACGAGGGTGACCCAAAGGAAGTGGCCGGTATTGGGTTCGTTCATGCTTGTTGCGCCCGCGACAGGCTTCGGTGGCGTTTGTTGGTCCGTTTTCAATGGGGAAGGGAGATGTCGAATGCGTAAATGGTGGAACACATCCAACTTTTGGCTCGTTCAATTGTGGCGTGATGCCCCGCCCAAAATAACAATATGGGGTAAAATTTGGCGAACCGTTCTGTTAGTGGGATTCTGGGTGCTGTTGGGGATCCTGGTTTATTTCTTTGGGGTCCCGGAAACGCAGTATTGACCACCTGCCCAGACGGAGGTGTTACCGCACAGGCAGGCTTTCAGGCTGTGATGCTTGGCGGAGTTAGTGCATCCAGCGAAGTCGACAATGTCGCCGCCTACGCTAATGATCGCAGCCCGGCACCTGCGTCACATGGTTGGCGGTCATTTGGACAACTCACCCACAGCGAACCCGGCACCACGTCGGCGTCACGGTCATCGGTACCAGCACGCCAATCAGGTTCGACCTGGGTTTGCAGATCCAGCTGCATTCAGCGTTGTCTGCATAGCCGTTCCAAAATCGAGGAACCGCAGGGGTTTTCTCGCGCTTTTCAGCGATTTTGCGTCCGCGATCTGTTTGATTTTCGTTTAAGAGCAAAAGAAGGCAGTCCATGTTGCCTGTTCGTCACACCGCGCGAGTGTTTGTCAGTGCACTTGAATGCCAAGCTTTTCTTCCCCATGTACCTATGAGAATCGAACATGAAAGCGATTTCCAAATCAGCATTGGTGCTACTCTGCTTCGTAGTGCTCCCAGGTTTAAGTGTGTTCGCATCGCCGCCCGGGAATGAAAACGGCGATGAAGACAAGCCAGTCATCATCGCTCCCAACATCGGGTGGTTGCAAGTGAGATGGATCTTGCCCCCACGGATCGGCGACGACCTCTTTTACTGGCTGGATAAAGCCTTCGCGGAAAGCATGGGCTATACGACCGATAGTGCAGGGCCGCCATCGGAAGAGGCCGCAGCCAACCCTTTCCGAATCTTCATCAACAAGGGCGTGATGTCCGGCAACCCCGGCTAGGATTGCAGACCGCTCACCCGAGGAGCGTCGCTGGGGTCGAAAGCCAAGTCACTCTTGTGGCGTGGCCTTTGTGGTTTGACGGTCACCTGTCCCCAGCGGCATCACGGGCCTGCTAAATGCCTGCATTCAACGGATTGAAGCGCTAAAATCATCAAAGAGGCCTGACCCCTTTGATGCGCCCAGTGCTTCGTAACTGGATTGTACATGTTGAGCGGGTCGTCTCCCATGCAATGCGGTGGTCGACGTCCACGAAATCGATCAATTCCAATTTCGAGCGAGCAAATCAAAGGAGAGGAATCACTGCCCCGAGTGCCGTTCCCAATGCAACAGCCACAACGAGCCAAATGAGAGTGCTTCGTGTTGGACGCAGTAAAGTTGGCATTTCCAGATGGCCTTGAGGTGAAGTTTTGGCAGCCAATAGCATGAACGTCAAAAAAATCACGGCACAGAAACAGACGACCATCACAATTGGCATGACCGAGCGATCAGAAATGCGATAGACCATGACAGTGAATAAGGTTCCCAGAAAAACAAACACCCAAGCTAGAGACTTAAGGGTGAAACCAACGGAAGATGCCGTCTGTGATTTCGCCGACTTTGCATGAATGCTGCCGATCGCGAGTGACGTTACCTGAGAAAATACACTCAAAAAGATCAGGTAATAGACGAGCAGTGTAGAAGGACTGGAAGGAATCTGCGAAACGTAAGGGGCCACTATCGAATACCCGACTAGAGTAACGGGAACGAAAAGGGCGTTAATCCACCACGGTAATTTTAGCTGGAGAACTGATCCGCAGGCACGACATTTGTGCCGTGGATTGATCAAAGAAAGCCGCCGCTGTGGTGTAGCACAGACCGGGCAGTCACTTCGTCCCAAGTTTGAAAACCGTGTTTCATCGTCAGACGCGTCTTTGGGAGCGTCGTATGGGTTTATGTTCATCAGTTATGCAGGTTTAACCAAGCTTAAAGGTGACTACAATCGACGGTTCGTAACCAGAATACGTTCACAGGAAAACACTGACCATCGCGCCGCCACGATCATGGCACGAACAAGGCAAAAAGAGGGTCAGGAAAAATTCTCCAATACTGGTATTTACCGGAGATTAAAAAGTACCTGCTCTCGCTCTTCTGCCAGATACGCCTTTCACTACCGGAACATCACTCCCCTTAATCTTAGAATGATGACAATAGCTCCCCTCAAGGCGTTTCTCGCCGTTGCATTCCTTCTTGTCTGTCCTGTGACAGCCAAGGAGGGGACGGTTCCGCTACCCGAGCCGCCCGGGACGGTGCTCTTTGTAGGAAACAGTTTCACCTTTTGGAACCAAGGGCTCTGGACTCACATGCAAGCCCTCACTGCAGCTCGCGGTGAAGGCCTCGGCGCCAAGACCTCAAACGTCGTTCGTGGCGGCGCCTCTTTGCGAGTGCTTTGGAAGCGGACGAAGGCCAAGCAGGCGATCGCCGAGGGTGATTACGACGTCGTCGTGCTTCAAGAAGACCTGCCAGAGACAACGGTCGCAGACTTCCACAAGTACGCGGCGCTGTTCGATGAGCATACACGTCAGGCGGGTTCGCGGCTCATCTTCTTCATGAGCTGGGACTATCAGCGGCTCAACTGGATTTCGATGGACGAGATTATCGCCGAGCACCAGCGCATGGCCAGAAAGCTCGACGCAGAGGTTGCGCCTTGCGGATACGCGTGGCAGCGGGCCATGAAGGAGCGTCCCAAGGTCGACTTCTACAGCCGGGACCGCGAGCACCAGAGCTGGCACGGCACGCTCCTCAATCTCTACGTCATCTACTCGACGATCTACGGAGAGAATCCTGAGGCGTTGAAGTTCACTCCTCCAGAGAAGTCCGAGGTCACGGCTGAGGAAGACGCCTGGCTGCGTCGCGTCGCTTGGGAGTCAGTCCAGTCCTGGCAGCAGGACATGAAGCAGAAAAAGAAAAGGGAGAAGTAAGAGGCCAGGCATCGTTCCCCATGGCTTGTGTTTGTAGGTAACAAGTGCCGCTCAGTCCTTTTCCAGGACCCAAACATTGCGATAACGGACCGGGTTTCCATGGTTTTGCAGGAATACCGGCCCAGGTTCGGGCCCGGCCTTCATGGGAGCTGCCGTGGTATTCCGCTCACCAGGGAGTTCAAGGTCGTCATGAATCACGAACCCATTGTGCCGAACCGTCATCCGTGGATTCGCAATCAGTTTCTTGCCGTCATACTTCGCCGCTGTGTAATCAATGTCATACGTCTGCCAGGACAAAGGTGGAAAACACATGTTGGTTTCAACGCCACTCACTGAGTACACCCCGCCACACTCATTCATCTTTCCTTCCAGTCCAAATGAGTCAAGCATCTGTACTTCATACCTTCCTTGTACATAACAGCCACTATTGCCGCGACCTTGCCCACGTGCTTCAGGCATGAATGGAAGTCGAAACTCGACATGCAGATGATGACTGCCAAACGTTTTTTTGCTTGTCACGCCTTGAATCAACAAGGATTCTTCATCCGCTTTCCCGCCTTTCCACTGATCGACATCCTGAGGCCCACCGTAAAGGACGACCGCCCCCTTTGGAGGCTTCTTCCCCAAAGTCGGGCTTTTACGTACGACTCGCTTAAGCCGCCCATCAATCTGGCCATCTTCACCAAGATCACAAATCAAAACACCATCCTTGATCGTGCCCGTGCCGTGCTTGTCCTTCAACGACAGCGTCCCATCCGCATTGAGCGAAAACTCACCCTCAACGCGCACGGCTTCCTCGCCATTCCAACCGTCGCCCGGAAGTCCGCCATGATATCCCACGACGCGAAACTTGTTCTTTCCCTGGGCGATGATCTGGATGCCAAATTTTTCCTTGTCTTCCCCTTTTCCCAGGTCGCCTGAGTACTCACCCTGAATTCCAAAATCGACTCCCCCTTTGTCCGGATCAGTAATCACCACTTTTTGAGCGGAGACAAAGGAAACCGGGAGGCAAAACATCAGGCAGGTTATGAGTGTGATTCTTTGCATGCGACCAAGCCAATCAGGAAAGGGGGAACGGGTTGACGAGTGAAACAGTGGCGAACATTTGTGTAATAACACGCACCGTCAGAGACCGAAAACTGACCAAACGCTTTTCTCATTTCAAGTCATGCGTTGCAGGTAGTTATACCAACTCTGACTGGGGGTTGGACGCGATAGCGAAACGCTTGAGTCTTCTGCAAAGTCGCCCGGCCGCCGTGCCCTGCGTTGAGTCAATTTTGTCAGGATGCAATGGAGACAGCACGGGCATTGAAAATGCACAAAACCGTTCGCTGCCTCAGATTGCGTTGCACATTTACGAGGTTTTCCGATTCCTGGATTTGGATTCTTCGCGGGCCTTTTTGCGTTCTGCTCTTCTTTTCGCTTTGTCGTCCGGGGTGGGTTCATCGGTATCTCCCAGACCTTTCTTCAACGCTTCCGGCACGGTGACCGTCTTGCCTCGGATCTCGAGTTTTTTAACGAGTTCAATCTGTTGATCGATCTGGCCGGGTTCGGAGGCGTTCTCTCCGGGAATGAACTCTCCGAAAGGACGACCAATGACTTCGAGGTCCAGCTGCATGAGATTGCGCATCTCTTTCATGCGAGTTGCCTGAGCATTTTTATAAGCCAGGTTCTTCATTTCTTTCGGATCCCTCTGCAGGTGGTAGAGTTGATCCTCGTCAAAGAAACCGGGACGGTCTGCCCCCCGAACTCCGATTCCCAAACGTCCAATGTAGGCCATGGCTTTTGGCAAGTTGCGCGGGGTGGCTGTTTTAATGGCAGCGACCTGTTCTTTGGTGTAGCGAACGGCGATGTAGGACCAATCCTTCGTGACCGTTGCCCGCGCAGCTCCCATTTCGAGATAAAGATGATCCCGCCAATCGTTGGCCTCTCCGTTTTTGAAAAGAGGAGTGAGACTCTGTCCATCGATCCGGTAAGCAAGCGGCTTCTCCGCTCTACCCAGTTCGAAGAAAGTCGGTACGAGGTCGATATTCTGAACCAGTTCTTCACACACCTGCCCTCCGACGATTCCTTTTGGCCAACGCATGATCATGGGCACTTGGCAACTGCCATGTGAAAAGACGGATGCTTTGCCATCGCGACCGTGATCAGGCGCAAAAATAACAAGCGTGTTGTCATCGATGCCCAGTTCCTTGAGCTTTCGGAAAATCGCGCCGAGCGAATCGTCAATCCACGCTTCACCAGCCACATGGCTGTCGGGATCGAAACCTTTTTCAGTGATTGTTTTGAGAAGCTCTGCGCGAGGTGTCATGACCTCTGGAAGATTTTCGACTTCCCCTTCTCCGGTGATGAGCGGGTGATCCATGGACCTTCGCCACGACTTATCCGGTCCGTGCAGCAGGGTGCTGCAAAGATGAAGGTAAAAGGGGCCGTCCTTGTTTTCTTCAATGAATTCCAGAGCTGCCACCGTCGTCCACTCTGCGTTGTGAATGGAATAGGGCGAATGCACGTTCTCGGCGTAGACGTTCTTTGCCCACGAAAAGCCCAGCGTTTCCAGATATCGACGCATCCAGCGTTCGTTGTGCTTGAACTGAGCCGAGGTTTCAGGCCCAGGACTCGCGTCTTTGGGAATGTTGATCCATTTGCCTTTTCCTTTGTAAAACTCCGGAAAATCCAAACTTGAAGTGAGGTGGAATTTCCCAACAAATCCGGTGGTGTAACCGGCTTCACGGAGAACATTCCCGACGTTCATCCTGTCGCGTTCGAGTGCGACATTGAAGTTGGGAAGCCCCTGATTCTCTTTGCCGCCGACCGCTTCTTCGTAAAGTTTGCTGTGCGAATTACCCGCAAACCGACCGGTCAGGAAACTGTATCGAGAAGGAGTACAAACCGAACTGCTCACGTAGGCGCGAGTGAACTTCATTCCTTCCTCTGCCATGCGGTCGAGATTGGGCGTGTAGGTATCGCCCCCAAACGCCGCGATGCTTGATGGGTTCTGATCGTCGATCAGAAACATGATGATGTTCGGACGCTCCGCCAGAGCGTTTGTGGAAACGACCGCCAGCCAGCTGAGGATCGAGTATGTAAGGAGGCTTTTCATGCTGAGATTCCCGGATTACGCCCAGTGTGAAGGATCGAGTTCCGCACAGAGCGGGGCATTTCGACGCTTCAGCAGTCTGGATACTCCATTATGCTTCGCGTGCTTTGATCCGTCCATGAAAAGCCTTTTCGATTATTAGTAACCAAATAAAAGGGTATTGCAAAAGGTTCGCACACCCGAATCTGGTAACGTTCTTTTGCGTTCCGGCGAAGAAGAAAGCCCCACAATCGCGAGGTCTTCTAATCGGGGGCTTGCCACTGCGGGAGCCGGATTCAAACCGACGACCTCGCAGTTCTGAGGCTAAGGCAACTTCCCTTGGCAGTTTCCATGTTTCGCAAGAAAAAGCGTTCCTTTGCGATCTCAACACTACCGAAGACCGCCACTCGATGCAAGTTACAAGAAAAATACGAAGTAACTGGGAAAGGAACCGCATTGCGAGGAATCAAGTGAGTCCAGCCATTCGAAATTTGTCTGCGCGAAGCAAATCGGCAATAATCCGGGGAAGATGAAAAATCCGACCGGTGATAGGATTGCGTCCATGACCTTTCTGCCGGTACGACTGCACCTTAACAAGGGATCCTAAAATGAAAATCATCGCAGGTCTCACGCTATTTGTTTTTTTCCATTCTCTTCCGTCATTTGGTGAGGATGCTGGAGCCGAAGTGGGACACAAACCAACTTTGAGGGAGGAGAAGGATATCCGAGCTTCATTTGTGAAGCTCAAGCCTATGCTGCGCATGGTGCGTGAGGATTCGAAGTTCACTCTCTATCAGGGACTTCCTCGTCAGAACGGGAATCCCGAACAACTCGACAACGAACTCAATGCCAAGACTTCGATAACGCGGTTTGGATTCGCATTCTACAAGACTCCAAGAACAGTTGAAGCGGAAGATGCGAAGCAGTTGACTGCCTTGGTTCAAGGCCCAAGCTCATTCATCAAGTTTCGAGGCTATAAGCTATGCGGAGGATTTCATCCTGATTTCGCTCTTGTTTGGGGGACAGGGGAAGAAGCGGTAGAGATTCACGTCTGTTTTGGGTGCCACGAAGTGATGGCTTTCCAAAAGGGCGTCGAAGTCTACTGCGATATCCCTGCGGGCTCTTATGAAGCATTAAAGAAGCTGCTCCAGAAGTATCACAAGCAACCAAACCCAAAACGCGGATAACAAGGCAGCGCGGCCCGACGCCCCTGGCACTTGCTCGATGGGTAAGGTTCTCGGTTGCACCCTGACATCTACCCAGGAATGACATTCTGGAACTCTTTCCGCAATCAAACTTTGCCTGACGCATTTCCGCCCTGAATCCACCTGTGCTTACACCCCCAGCGGTGGCAGACGCCTTTCCACATTCAACCGAAGCAACCCAATGAAGCGAACCCTTCTGCTCTTGCTGGTGCTCATTACCGGCTGTGAAAAATCACTCGAAGAGACGATTCACGGGACAAAAAAAGAAATCTCGGATGCGGTGCGAAAGAATGGTGTAATCACAGACACGCAAGCAGAGATCTTGTGCAGAGACAGGCGATCCGTACGGATTCGTGGCTTAACATCCATCACGGACGAGCAGGCAGAGATTCTGAGCAAGGTTAGACGACTCGATCTACCCCACCTTACGTCCATCACAGACAAACAAGCGGATATTCTGAGCAAGGTAGGGGGCCTTTGGTTACACAGCTTGACTTCCATCACAGACGTGCAAGCGGAAAGCCTCAGCAAGGTTTTCCTCCTCGAACTACCCGGCCTGACCTCCATCACGGACGCCCAAGCGGAAAGCCTCAGCAAGTTTGACCATCTCGAACTACCCGGCCTTACCTCCATCACAGACGAGCAAGTGGAAAGCCTCAGCAAGGTGGGAGCTCTCGATCTAGACGGCCTCACGTCCATCACAGACGAGCAGGTGGAAAACCTGAGCAAGGTTGAAACTCTCTCCTTAAACGGCCTTACCTCCATCACAGACGAGCAAGCGGAAAGCCTCAGCAAGGTGGGAGATCTCGATCTAGACGGCCTAACGTCCATCACAGACGAGCAGGTGGAAAACCTGAGCAAGGTAGCGATTCTCTCCTTAAACGGCTTGACGTCCATCACAGACGAGCAAGCCGACAACCTAAGCAAGGGGGGAACGCGCAGACTAGCGGGTTTAACATCTATCACGGACAACCAAGTTGCGAGCCTGTCTCGGCTCACCTTCCAACCGTTTTTGTCGGGGCACTCAAGTCGATTCCAATCTGCTATTCATCAACGCAGCCGAGCGCGCATACAGGACTACAAGTCCGAGAATTTGCAAATCCGAAAGGAGGTCAATTCGAAAGGAACAATCACCGACCAACAAGCGGAAAGGCTGAGCAAGGCTGTCTATCTTAGCCTACCCGGCCTGACCTCCATCACGGACGAACAAGCGGAAACCCTGAGCAAGGTGGAACATCTCTCTCTAGACGGCCTGACCTCCATGACTGACCAGCAAGCGAGGAGTCTGAGCAAGGTGGAACATCTCTCTCTACCCGGCCTTACCTCCATCACGGACGAACAAGCGGAAAGCCTCAGCAAGGTGGGAGATCTCGATCTACCCGGCCTGACCTCCATGACTGACCAGCAAGCGGAAAGCCTCAGCAAGGTGGAAAATCTCGCTCTAGACGGCCTAACGTCCATCACAGACGAACAAGCCAGAAGCCTAAGCAGGAATTATGTCTGGAGTACGCGTTCTGTGCGAGAACTCATTGATTTACACAGGAACCAAGAAGCCTCAACACCAGTTGAGTTGCCTGAATCAGCCACTGCCATTGGCATGGAGTTCAACTTGATCCCTGCTGGCACGTTCACGATGGGTGCCGGAGATGACGCACACGAAGTAACGCTCACAAAACCATTCAAGATGGGTGTCCATGAAGTCACCCAGGCTCAGTACGAGCAGGTGATGGGTGTTAACCGGAGTAGTTTTAAAGGTGCCGACAATCCAGTTCAGAAGGTGAGCTGGACTGATGCGGTGGAGTTTTGCCGCAGATTAAGTGAACTCCCCGCCGAAAAGGCTGCGGGCCATGTTTATCGTTTGCCATCCGAAACTGAGTGGGAGTATGCCTGTCGTGCTGGGACGTCGACGAAGTACAGCTTTGGAGATGATGAGTCGGAGTTCGGCACCTACGGTTGGTACAGTGACAACTCTGGCAAGAAGACTCATCCAGTCGGCAGCAAGCAACCGAATGCTTGGGGTTTGTACGATATGCATGGCAATGTTTGGGAGTGGTGCCAAGATTGGTATGGAGATCACCCGAGTGGTAGCGTAACGGACCCTGGTGGTGCTGCATCTGGCTCGCACCACGTGCTCCGTGGCGGCAGTTGGTTCGACCTGGCCGGGGTTTGTCGGTCATCGGACCGCCTCATGGGCTGGCCGTCGAACCGCCGCGACGACTTCGGCTTTCGTGTCGTCCTGAGTCAGCCTTAGCTGGCAGTGCCGTTTCAAAACTGATCGCCATCCGCTCCCTGCTAGAGGGACCTGTGGCGTTAAAATCAGTCGAGGAAAATCAATCAACAACCAATTTCGAGGTAGACATGGCGAAGAAGCGGGCAGCAGCTAAAAAGAAAGCTGCAACCAAAACGACGAGGAAGAAGGTTGCAAAAAAGTCCGTCGTGAAGAAGACGACGAAGAACAAGGTTGCAAAAAAGTCCGCTGTGAAGAAGAAGGCTGCGGCAAAAAAGAACCCCGCAAAGAATCCTCGCAATCGGGCAGACTCCGAGTCCAGACGTTTCGAATTTTCCAGTGGATCATCCAACAAGTTCTGGGAGATCCATCAAGACGGTAACCAGTACACGGTTCGCTATGGCCGGATTGGAACCAAGGGCCAAACACCTAGCACCAAACAGCTGGACACCCTGGAAGCCGCCTCACGTGCAGTTACAAAACTGGTCAGCGAGAAACTCAAGAAGGGTTACCTTGAGGTGGCTGCAGGGCGAAGCAAGGTTGCAGAAAGCCGCCAAACATCGCGCCCCAGAAAGGCACCCGTTTCGAAGTCAACAACTGGACCCGATGACGACGCTAAAAAGACAATTAAACAATTACTGCGCAAAAAAGATTCCAAGAGTGTGGCGCGGGCAGTTAAGCAGATCGAAAAAGCTGCCTTAACACGAGAAGAGCTGGATGACATTTTTTCGGATCGCATGATCAATTTATTGGTCAATACATGGGACATGGGTGTTTGGAAATCGACAGGCCCGTTACTGGCCCAGTATCCAAGCCTGCTGGCGACATTCGGAGAGACGGCGGCAGATCGTCTTGGCAAAGCGAGTTGGAGAGTTCGAACGGGTTTCCTTGACAAAGCGATTGATGACGTGACACCCGAACTCGTTCCCGTCGTTCAGCAACTACTGCGTGGCAGCGACACCGCGATTTCCATTTTTACGAACAAGCCGTCGGTCCATGCCGTCAATTGCGCGGTTGAAACCAAAGGCGCGCTTTCCCTGTATTGCAAGAGCCTATGTCAGGAGTCGGTCGATTTACTCAGTCGGTACAAAGGTGACGCTCTTGAAATCTCGGGCCTCAACGAGATTTCCGAGAGTCTCGCCGAAGCGCTCGCCACCCATCAAGGTTCCAGCCTGACCATCGAAAGCAAACAAAAGGAATTGAAGGAAACGGCGGCCCAGCATCTGGGTACATTTCAAGGCGAGTGGTTGAACATCAATTGTCAAATGCTTTCACCCCAAGCCGCCGACTACCTTTGTCAGTACACAGGTTGTTTGGGACTTGAGGAGTTAAGGGAAGTTCCTACTGAGGATCTGGCCAGGAAACTCTGCGACTCCAGCAACAGCTTTTCAAAAATAAGGTCGCTTGCAGATCCCATCATGAAAGTTCTGTCCGAAGGTGAAGAAACCTTGCAATTGGAACAACTCGAGAGTTTATCCGACGAGGCAGCTGAATTTCTCAGTGGACACAAAACGACATCCAGTATTAATGGGTTCTCCCTCCATTTGGATAAGATCAAAAAACTATCGGATTCGGCAGTGGAAAGCCTCAGTAAATATGATCCCGAAAATGCCGGCATCTATCTCGCCGGACTGAAGACCCTGTCGGATACCGCGTTAGAGAAGTTCGTCGCAACTGATATGACGATAGAATATGGCGACAACAGTTACTACAACCGTCTGGGTCGACTCGCCCTGCCTGTCTCTTTCAAGACGCGAGTTGCTCGACTACGGAAGCAACTTAAAGAGGAATCAAGAAGCGAGACTAGCAGAACGTCGGTTTTAACCAAAGATCGGCTGGCAAAGTTAAAGAAGCTCGTCAAAACCAAGACGGCAGGAAACATCTCCCTTGCTACAAATCTTCTGCGGTCCCTTGAAGCGTTACCGAGTGATTGGGAAGTTATTTTCTCGTCATCCGCGATCAGCGTTCTGGTGAATACATGGGACATAAGTGTTTGGAATGCCCTTGCTGAGGGAATTGAACCGAATCAGGAAATGTTTGCCGAGTTCAACAAACTGATCGCAACCCGATTTGGCGATATCAGTTCCAAAGAGATGAAGTTGGCTGAAGTTGAATGCCCCTACTATCTTGAGAATTCTGAGAAGCAAGAGGTATTTCTGGCGGCCCGGATAAACCACGTCGAGGAAGCCCTGGTGCCAGTCTTTCGTGAACTGATCGGCGAGAGACGTTTGGATCTATCGAACCTGCAGTCAATTTCGGAAATTGCTTCGTCGGTTCTGTCGAAATGCGACGAGGTTAATTTATCAGGTCTGAAGACACTATCGGACACCGCGGCGAGTAACTTATCAAGCGTTGGCAACCTTGATTTATCGGGGCTGACGACCTGTTCGGATGAAACAGCGCAGCATCTATCGAAGACCAAAGGCGAATGGTTGAGACTGTCAGGCTTGAAAAACCTGACCCCTTCGGCCGCGCGTAGCCTGAGTCGATACAAAGGCGAGCTCGATCTTTCAGGATTAAAACCGTTGACTGCCGAAGCGGCGGAAGCTCTCAGCAAATACAAGGGATCAATTACCGTTTCGTCACTCAATATCGTCTGGGGCGCGAAATAGAAGAAGAGATCATCACGGCACAGCCGAGCCATCTCCAAGACCCGGAACAACCGGGCGTCTCGCGCGGGTTGTCTTTCCCTGACACTTTCCGACGACAAGGGCGTCAAATTCAATTTTTGGCTTTTGTGACAATGTTGTTGCCCAAATCAAGTCACCCAACCCCGCAAATGGGTGGCATTGGCCCCACTTCGTGATCCATGATTCGAAATAGAACAGAGCCTTTTGGCAGCCCGCTTCTTCTAACCCCAGCCTCTATTATACATACAGGGTCGGACGCCAGGAAACGACATGGAGTTTGGTGGAAATCGTGGCCACCGAACGTCGAAGCGTGTGGACATCATTGCTGCGCAGCGAGACTCAGGTTGGCTGGATGACGCACGTCGTTGCGCCCTTTACGGAATATTTTCCGCTTCCGGCGCCTGCTTTTGGCCGCGAATCGCACTCTACCTATTAAAGTCCCGTCGCTCTGCCCAAAGCGGGGGTTCTCACGGTGAGATTCGTGTCACAAAGGGCACTCTTTGGGAGAATAAGATGAAGTTTCCGTTGTCGCTAGTCGTGATCGTTGGATTGGTTGGATGCGGTGATAGAGCCTCTTCGCCGGATGGCAATGCGTCCCAGACGACCCCCAACCAACTTGTCGATATCGTGAAAGGTCCGACTGCCCAACCTAAGTCCGATGCCCAGTCAAACCCTGAGACCGATGCCCAGCACAACAGCGAGATCGATGACAAACCCGAAGACAAGAAGAGTAATCCGGCAACCAGCGCTGCGGCTGAAGCGGTAACGTGGGAGCTGATGCACTCGGGGCTGTGGCCGTCCGACCCCGCTGTGATCGGAGCGTGGTCCAAGAGAATCGGCGGACTTGCGATAAAGTACACGTTCAGGGAAGGCGGTGAGGGTGGCATAGCCATGACCGGCAGGCCGACCCTGAGGTTCACATGGAAGACCCATGAGAACAAGCTGGAGTTGAGAAAGGACGACCGTTATCCCGAAGCATGGAGCAAGGTGCCTGAGACGGGGCAGCGACCGCTCAACGCAACCTATGCCGTCACCGGTGACACCCTGACGTTGTCCAATGAAGGTTTTTCAGACCCGTCAGTACTGACAGTGCCATCCAAGATGGTGTTAAAGCGTGGCGCCCCATCGAAGCACCCTACAGAATTGGCCCACACTTGGAAGTCTGATCGGCTTTTGTCAAACGGGGTAAGGCAGACCATGGTGCTTGGCAAATCCGGCGACCTGACGCTGATCCAAAAGAAACATTTAGGGAAAGCAGCCAAGGGGAAATGGGAGGTTGACGGCAATCGGATCAAGTTGATGTTCGTTGACCCCGTCTCGGGAGATGACCGTCAGCAGGAATTTACGTATGTCCTCGGAGGGTCGGAGACCGAGAGCGAAGACGGAAAAACAACCGACAAAAGAGCGAACCTGTACCTGAAAGGTGTCGCAGACAACAAGACATCCCTCGTATACGAACGCCCGCTTCCGGCCGCAACGAAAACGGACGAGGCGACAGCGGCGACGCCGGAAGAGTCCCTGACCGGCCCAGAGGCGAGCCAGGGGAGATTGTCTGGCCCTGAGTCTGACCCATCCTTGAAGCCTGCAAATCATCCAGAGCCCAATCCAAAGCAACCCAACACCACCACCGACAAGCTCATTGCTGACCCCCTTGTTGAGAAGGAGATACGCAGAGCGCTCAAGAAGCCCGAAGGCGAACTCACCAAGTCGGATTTAGAGAAAGTGACGAAGCTTAACTTTGCCGTGGCTGGCATCGAAGCAACGGATCAGATCCTTAAGGAGGTGGCCAAGTGCACTCAGCTCACCTATCTCAACTTCAATGGGGGCCAAATAACGGCCGAGGGGCTCACGGAAGTCGCCAAGCTCCAGAAGCTCAAAACACTGGGTTTGTCCGACACCGGAGTAACGGACGCAGGCCTCAAGGAAGTTGCCAAGTGCACTCAGCTCACCTTTCTCAACCTGCTGCACACCAAAATAACTGATGCGGGCCTCAAGGAGGTAGCGAAGCTCAAGCACCTCAACGACCTTACCTTGGCCTACAACAAAATAACCGGCGCGGGCCTCAAGGAATTAGCCAACCTGACTCAGCTCAGACACCTTTGGTTGGACGGAACTAAAGTAACCAAGGCGGACGTGGCTGAATTGAAAAAGGCGCTGCCGAATTGCCGCTTTAACGGCCCGTAACCACACGGCTACGCCTTCAGCAGGATCACCGGTGCCGGCTTGCAGGCTCTCGGGGGACTGGCCAGCCTTGCGAGTCTTGCTCTCATCAACCCCGTGATCAGCGAGCAGGGATTAAAACAGCTCGGAGAACTGAAAAACCTTCAAACGCTCTCCCTTGATAAAACCGGAATCAGTGACAAGGGCTTGTCGCACCTCGCGGGACTGACGAAGCTGACGGTTCTATTGCTCAAGAACCCGGGGTGACGGACGCTGGCGTTGCTGAGTTAAAACAGGCTTTGCCCATGTGCAACATTTTCCATTCGTAGTCGAGGCGAATCGATCAAAAAGGGTTTAGTGCAATTGCGGTATGTCTTTCGTGACCGTTTGAACAATCATGCGAACTCTGATTGGAATCTCCATCATCGCATCTAGCTGCTTTACCACAATTTCGTGGTGCTGTTTTACGTATTTCTCTTTCAACGTTTTTTCCAAATCCTGACCCGGAGCCCCAAGTTTTTCTTTTCGGCTTATGATCGTTTTGATTTTTGCTCCAATTGTCTCAAGTTTGCTTTTTGCCTTTTCGGCATCTTCAGCGGTCTCAATTCCCTCAAGCACTTTGACCATGCTTTCCATTTCAGTAAGGTAATCTTGAACGACTTTGTCGTGGCTATCTCCACAACCTGCCATTACAAGACAACTAAAAGCGAATAGAGTGAGTGCCGTTTTCCGGTACATCTGAAGTCCTCTCCAATGACACAAGCTTTTCTGTTCATTCAGTCCAATCGCTCTCTTCTACTACTTGAGGCCGCGACTGTTTCTTGAAAACTTCCATTTTCCGTATCGGATTGCTGCCCCGACTCATCCTCTACCAATAACGGCCTTACCTCATCGGCATCGCAGCAACGCCGAGTCGGCATTTGCCTTGATGAGGTGGGATGCGTGGCGGGCCGACCTGGGAATGTCCGACCGTTCACCAGGTGATCAAGCCCGGCTAACAGCCATCATGTTGGCATAGATCGCCAGCCTGTCAAACGCAATCGCCTCCTTTTCTTTTTCAGACGCTGGCTGGGCGATGCTGTGTGGGTCAGATTCGGTTTACTTAATCCAACGTGATGGTCAGTAGCTCAGTCCGCTTGCCAGGATCAATCGGGATTAAATCCATCAACTCCGGCGTCTGCTCCGCGCCAGTCCTCTGCAAGCGATTCGTCCACGCCGGGGACTGTTGGATTGCAGATCAGGTATCGAAAGATCAGGTATCGCGTTGGTTGAGGGTCGGCATCTATGGCTTGTGACGACTGACGCGAGCTTCAAATTGTAAATGCGGGAAATATTGTTCCTGAGCATGTTTGGTTAACAGCACCCTCGCCGACTCTTTTACTTAACTGGAACAATTACACTCATCAACCATCATTAATCAAGACAGGATGTCTCTAGTGAATGTCTCATTTTCCTACATCGCCGCGTGTTTATTAGTTTGCACTTGTCTTTTCAGTTCAAGTGTCCATGCAGAAGAATTCATCGGTTCGGATTGCGTGGACGGTGAATGCAGTAAGTTTGTTAGCGATTTTGATTTTTTGCTTTTGAAACCTCATCTCTCGGATGGATTCAGTCGCCCCGATACGTTTCAACTTGAAACTTCGGTCCGCATCAGGCTCGCATACGAGACAAACGAGGGTGTCGGCTTGCGGGGAGAGTTCTGGCAGTTCGAGCATGCCGAAAGTGATGGACTGGACGGGGCCCCATCTTCAATCGACACCTACAACGTCGATTTAGGCCTTTATAAGAAATTGCGACTGGGGCGGGGTTCGAGAATTGAGCTCAGTGGGGGTGTTCGCTACAACGATTACCGAGATCTGAATGTCACGGATGAAGATGACCCGACCAGCTTCGGTGGCGTTGGCGGCTACTTTGGGTTGCACGCTGCTCAAGAACTGGGTTTCAAGTTTCAAGGTTATGCCCGCATGAAGTGGGCGATGCTCTATGATGCCCAGCAGTCTGACAACCTTGTCCTGGACTTCGATACAACGCGGCGACAGCAGGAAATGGCACTCGGTATCGAACGCTGCGCGAGGATCGGGAACTGCCTTGCAAATCTGCGTGTTGGATACGAGATGCTCAACCTGCAACAATACCAAGATAGCAATGAGGGCGACGTGGGTTTCAGTGGCTTGTGTTTGGGGATCACGCTTGCCCGTTGAAATATTCGCCATTGAACTGCCTTGATACGGTTCAAGAAACTGTTGAGCTGTGCGATCGCTGAACACACAGGGTTTACCCGTGGCCTGCTGAGTTTCCTACCCGTACCAGCGAAGTGCGGAGAGTCGGATTCTCACCACCTCAGGTTTTTGAAGTGGTCACACAGTCGCAGCTGGTAACGCCATTTGGCGTTCCGACATAGAAAAAAGCCTTACGATCGCAATGTCGTGCAATCGGGGGCTTGAAGTGGCGGGAGCCGGATTCGAATCGACGACCTCGAGGTTATGAGCCTCGCGCAACTACCCTTAGCGATTTCCATGTTTGAGATCTGCGAACCTTACCGGCAGTGTCCGGTTTTGGGTTAGGTGCAAGAAAACAGGGTTTCGCGGTACGAGTGTCATTCACCCCTCGTCGCTCGGAATGTGTGCGGGAAGTGCCCAGATGTACCCGGGAATAGGTCGTCCAACCAGTCGTACGGGCTTACTGGCGACTTCGTCCTGGACTGAGGCGAGCACCTGCTCGCGGTGCAACAACTTCTCGACAAGGCTCTTGTCAAGTTCCTCCTGCTCACACAAATCACCGAGCCAAGCGAGCATCTTGGTGCAACCGACCAGCTAATTCCATGTTTCGCGGGGAAAAGCCTGTTTTCCAGCGTTTTGCAGGCCAACACGTTGTGTTTGATGCAAGCTGTTGCAGGGTAAGTGAGAATCGCATCCGTTAATCCAGCGATGCGGATATTACCGCGTTGGTTGATACTCGGGAGCAACTGCCCCTGGATTTACCCTGGTTGAGCCAAGAACACCTTCCCAATAGCCAGGGAAAACGCTTTTTATGTGTTGAATCTGAGATTCCGTGAAAGACTCGCTGCGGTGGCCGGTACGTGTCTGTGGAGAGACCAACCACCAGCACACACGGAGCTACGACATGACACGCTATATCGTAATCTTGGCCTTGGCCCTTTGTGTTTTTGCCATCCCTGCAACCGCTCAAACAGATGCGGGATGCATGCGATGCAAGTTACCCTATCGTTTGTCGGATGATGGAGCCGGTTTTGCGCGTGATCACAAAGGGCTATGCCCAACCTGCGAAAAAATCCTGGATTTTAGAAACCAGGATTCAATTGGCTGGTTTGAACTCAACGAGAGCCGATATTTGACGTTCGCTGACGGAACGGTCATTGATCTGAAACACTTTCGCGGTTCGGCATTGTTGTCGAGATACTTGCCGTACGGCGTCAATACATTTCTGCCCGACTTCATCGAAGGAGTCCTGATCGCCAATGCGATTGGATTTTCCATTGAGTTGATACAACAACATAACGGTCATTACAGTGGTCATCCCTACGGAACCAACGAAGACATGTACAGCAATTTTATGGGATCGACATTTGGGCAATTCGGTTACTCGCCAATGAGTGAATGGAGCTGGACCTCAAACGCCATTTCTTACCTCGAAGCGTTTCACGGCCCCCTCGCAAGCGTCACCGACAAGGACCCGAACAAGAAATAGAAGTGGTCCTCCCAAGTTTTGCCGTCCGCAAATTAGAAAGTTTCGGCCTCTCTTCGCCCTGCCAGAACTTCATTTCAAGGCCATCTGGAAATGCCACCTTTACTGCGACAAACACGAAGCACTCTCATTTGGCTCGTTGTGGCTGTTGCATTGGGAGCGGCACTCGGGGTAGTGATTCCTTTTATTTGATTTGCTCGCTCGAAATTGGAATTGATCGATTTCTTGGTCGACCATCGCATTGCGTGGGAGACCACCCCGTTCAGGTTTTGTGAGAGACACTCAACTCATGGGCTGGCGGGAGATGGTGTGCCGGGAGATTCTGGCCCTTGATCGAGATCCAGCAGTTCGTCAACCCGGCGTGCAATGATTCGTTCGCGGAGCGTTTCCCGTTTGGTGATTGCTGCTTGAATGCTCTTGAGCTTTTGCTGCATCCGAGCGGCTTCGGCTTTTTGGTAGGCCTGTCGCTGATCGAACGACCCTGCGACGGCCTTGGAAATTTCTGATCGGAGCTGGGCGGGCGGTAAATTATCTTTGCGATACTGCTTGGTGAGTTCACGGAGCTGTTCATCAATCTGCTCTTTGGATACCAGTGGATTGTGACTTTCGAGTTGAATTGCTCCACTTACTCCCGACTCGGCCCACTCCTTCTCGTCGACACTCAATTGATTGGAACGACCCAAATTGGGATCGTCTGGTGAAGTCCATTTTCCGTTTGCCGCTGCAAAGATATAGAGTCTGCCACTGTCAGTGATTTCAAAAAGGGCCTCACCTGAGGCATCCAGTGAGAACTTATTGCCCTTGCTGAGTTGCAACACATCCCAAGTTCCTGTGATCCCGCTATAGGCAACCATTGTGTTGTCAACCTGGACGACGGCAGCATCATTGATAGTAATCGGATTGATCCAAGCCTGTTTTGGAATTTCCAGAGGGGTCCATTCCCCCGAGATTTTGCTGAAACCTCGTAATTCGTCGTTGTTTTTTGACCACGATATTATGATGTTCCCATCACGTTGATACCTCGGGGCGGGGGCTTTACCCTGGAGACGGATGTTTTCGATTTCGCGCGGGGTGGGCGATGTGTCGAGATATTCAAACCCGTAAAAGTGGTGGGCCTTGATATAAGAGAGAGACTGCATCCAACTGGCGTACTCTTGAACCGTAATCTTGCCGTCTCGATTACCGTCCGCTGTTTCGACATCGCGGGAGGTCCTTAGTATTGGGGACCCTCGATGTGCGGACGACATTTCGCCCCACTCAGAAGCAGTCAACTGACCATCTCTATTCTTGTCATATTGGTCGATGACTTTTAGAGCATGTACTTCATCGTTGGTTTGACCGGTGCCATCACCAGAAGCATCCAATGTTATTTCTTGGGCAAAGCCATTCATAGCCAAGACCAGAATCAAAGGGCTCGCAAGCAGCGTGATTTTTTGGAGCTGTGTTCGAGCAGTATTCATAACAATGACCTTTCAGTTACTTTTTGCTTTCTTCAATCATCTGGAGGTCCGCGTCGAGAGCGCGGAGTACTTCGTCCATCTTCGCATCAAGGTTCCACAAGTCCTGGCCAATGCCGTCATCCCATGCGATGGGACTCTGCTTTGCCGACTCGTTCGAAACCGAAATCGGCGGATCGCTGACGCTATTGGTTGGGTTGTTTTCGCCTTCAAATACACCTGAAGTGAGTATTAATAAAACAAAAGCGACCGCGAGAGACGCGAATAATAATGACTTGTGTTGCTTCAGGCCCCCGAACATTCGTTGGGTGATTCGGTGTGCGCGAGGATGCGGATGTGCTAGCGCTTGGACTGCAGGTGACAGCGGATTATTGTGTGGTTGTTGCAGATGCGCGATACAGTCCTGCAGCGTAGTTGCAAGTTCATCCGCGGTCGCAAAACGTGATTCGCATTCCTTCGACAGCAGCCGGTTGATCAACCCTTCCATCCACATCGGAATTTCCGGATTCAGTTCGCCGATAGGTCGCTGCTTGTCGTCGATCACCCGTCGAAGAATGCCATAGCTGGTTTGAGCTCGAAATGGCGGTCGCCCGGCGCTCATCGCGTACATCACACTTCCAAGGCTGAATAGATCACTGCAGGTGGAAACGGAATCGCCACGTGCTTGTTCGGGAGACATGTACAGTGGAGTTCCGGCAATCAATCCTGTACCAGTCAGAGTGGCATCGTCCACGGCTCGGGCCAGGCCAAAATCCGTCAGCATGACCCGGTCAACATTGCGTTCCAGCAGGATGTTGGCAGGTTTCACATCACGGTGAACAAGACCCTGCGCATGCGCCGCGGCAAGCCCGCGAGCCACTTGGTAACCAATCCGGAGAACATCCAGGGTTGCCAGCGAACCCTCCCGATCCAACCTCTGTTGTAAAGATTCGCAGTCGACATAGGGCATCACCAGATAGGGCAGTTGACTTTGCGAATTTACCGTTAGCACTGGCATTACATTCGGATGTACGATGGCGGCCGTCGCCTGAGCTTCCCGAGCAAACCGTTGGCGTGCCGCTGCGCTGGTCGCCAGCTGAGGAGCCATGACTTTGACGCTCACCAGACGATTCAGCTCTTTTTGATAGCCCTTCAGGACAATGCCATTGCCGCCTTGGCCGATCACCTCACGGATTTCGATGTCGTTCAATCGTCCTAACGAACCGGCGTCCATCGCCGGTTCCAAAAAGTCGACGGCAAAGTCGGTCGGCAAGACTCTACGGCCAATCGTTTGACTCGGTCCAGACTTGGGCCCCTGTTTGCTTAGCACCAACGATGAGATCATGCCCCGTTCCAACGAATAAGTGCCGGAGACTTCATTACGCAGTGCGGTTTCCACACGAGACCAGCCATTCCTATCTCCGGCCAGCCTAGCCAGTGCCTGTTGGCATTCTGCGCAGTCCTCCAAATGAGCGGCCAGCCAGTCTTCCTGTTGCTCGGACAGGACATCTTCTAAAGAGCGTTGTAGCAGCGTTGAGTCGCATTTCGGGGGTGAAGATTTCATGGGTGTCCCTCCGATGTCAGCGAGTCGTCCAGTACTTCATCAACTTTCATTCGGATCCTGGCCATAATGCGACTCCGCGACATGTAGATGCTGCCACGACTGATTCCCAAATCAGTCGCAACGACCTGCACTGGTTTTCCATCAATCACGGTCGCCCAGAAAGCCGCCCAACTTGTGTCGATGAATTCATCTCTGACCTGTTCTGCTGCCCAGACAATCAGTTCGTGTTCGTACCCGTCGGTCTGTTCACGGTCGGGAGCCGCCGGCAACTGTTCCAGTTGTTCGATGAAGTCTGTTCCGCCGTGGACACCCGGCTGCTTGCGTTCTCGATTCATGAACTTGATGACAATATTTCGAGCGACTGTCGCCACCCATCTCCGAAATGAAGCGGTCTGTTGGTCATCTGTCCAACCGTCAACAGATTTCGCAATTGCCAGTAGTACCTGCTGAACAACATCTTCGGCATGGCGTTCGGGAACTCCCAGTCGCGACACCAGATGCCTTAGAAATGGCTCGTAGACAGTCACGAAATCGACCCATGCTTGCTCGTTATCTTCACCTTTTAGGCGAATAATCAAGCTGTGCCGTGTTTCTGGATGGTTCATGGCGTATTCCCTTTCCTGTACGAGTCTCAGTAGAAACGGGAATCTCACGCCTGAACTGGATTTTTTTGAGACTTATCTGTTTATCACGACAGGCATTGATAAAAGGATCATCAAAAGGCCATTACTGAAGTTTGGCGTCTTCATCCTGTAGCACTATGGCGGGAATCTCACACGTTGGTCGTACGCATATCCAAATTGTACTGCTAACTCGTCAGAGCGGCCATGATTTTGATCTGTCTTAGGACACAACCGTTATTCGGATTGCTCTGCAGATAGAGCCAGGGATTCATCCGACCGTACTTTTCAAACAATTCGGTTGCCCGTTTCTGTACTTCCACCCCAGTGGTTAAAGATTCAGGTACCAACCCTAGGATAAACAAAACCCCGCCGCTCGGGGCTAGGCGACGGGGGTGTACCAGGTAGATGGTCTGTACTTTGTTTTCAAAACCAGGTTCGTTATCTGCTACTTGGCGGGTAACCCATATCATCGTGTTCAACGGTACCGTAACCCGCTGACTGTGCAAACAATTTTATCATCCAGTAAAACGGAGAACCTTTTGGAGGCAAAATCCATTTGACTTCATACCCCCACACGTCGGTAATCACTGGAACTTGCTTAGCGTCATTGCTATCTTGATTCTCACCTGAAAGTGAGCTTTCTATTTCGGGCGGATTCTGGATACTCGGGCGACCCATTAAGGCTTCAAGCTCATCCAATGTCCGAATCTTTTTCTCAAACTTCCATGTCCAGTCCTCGGCGTTCGCTGCCGAAAATGGGATGGATGCGAACAGGCAGAAGAGCAGCGTGAAGCTAAAGATAATTCTCATGGTTAATCCTCTCTCGCGGGGCAAAGTAAACGATAAGGCAGCAATGCTAGAGACCCAGACATTCGCGCGACCTGCTGGATAGCCCGCATAGGTTGCCTTGCTCATTGAATAAACGTGAGGAATGCATTTTGAGGACAACGAAGCGGGAGTTTTTGGATTTAATCCCGATTTACTAAACGTCGCCGCTCGGGGCTGATCTGCATGACGTCCAGTCGTTTGTGTCGAAAAGCTGACACGGAAACGGTGAAGTTTTGCGATAGGGGTACGTGGCGTGTATTTTGCGGGGTTGCAAAACGTCGCCTCGCATCCGGGTGACTGGTTAAGTGGCGCCGGGGCCGCTTTTTGCTGTTGCGGCCAGGGACCCATCCAGCGCTTAGGAAGGCCTGCGTCGGGGACGCGTAGGCCTTACCCGCCGCAGCTGCAGCGCTGGGTTTGAAAATTGAAGTCACAGCCGCCCCCGGTCGGGAATTGGGTCCGTTCCAGAAGCTCCGCCGGAACTCCTCGGAGGCAGAAGTTCTGACCCGGGCTCGTCCACGGCAAGGCCTTGATCTGAGGCATGCAATAGGTGGCGTAGGCCCGGCAGCGCCAGGTGAACAGGTTGGAGTCGCGAACCCCGACGGCCCTCTGCCAGGCGGCTCGGTTGGGCCCTAGGCCTGACCAGCAATTCGCGAACACGACCAAGTCGAGGTCAGCGGCGGGGTTCTGCGTCGGGGTGGAGAAGGGCGGAAAGAAGTCGACCATGAGGTTGTCCTGAAAGGCCAAGGAGCCGGTGTCTGTGTACTGCGTCCCCCATTTGGAGGAGTGTCCGTGAAAGATCAAGCCGCTCCAGGGCTTGGTGCTGAGCACGTCCGCGATCTTGGCGCGAGAAGTCCCGACACCTCGATGGATCACCTGACAAGCATCCAGCTCAGCCTGGGTTAGCATCCCTAGGGAGGCCTTCTCTCTCAGACACTCTTCGATGCTACGCGTCGTGGAGAACTCCGCATCGGGCGCCTCCATGCACGTAACGTGGAACTCGACCCGCGTCACGTTGGGCTTTGCCAGCAGTCGCTTGGCAGCGATGGCGGCCCAATACCCCAAGTGCCGGTTGGCGTATGCCCACCCTAAGCCAGTTTCATAGTCACCGAAATACCGACGGAAGCCGTGCGTCGGTTTGATCATGAAGTTATTGGCGACATAGACATAGGCGGTTTGGCCCACCGCCTCCCGAGGCGTGAGCGTTTCGCCCTCCACGGCGACCTCACAAGGGTCATCGTATTCAAAGTCCAACCGTACATCAGGGTCACAAGGGTCTACGTATTCAAATTCATCGGGGATCTCGGGCTCATAAACAGGTTTATGTTCGAGATCATGGTCTTCCTCTGGGAGGAATGGCCCGTACACCTGTGGTTGCTCGCGTAGGGGGCCATAGCGGGCATTTAGCGGATGTTCGTCGTCAAGTGGTTCCCCATCGATCAAACCTAACAAATACAAGTCCTGCATATACTCGAGCACAGCGTCGAGGTCCTCCTCCGCGTTGTTTCCAACCGTGTCACCTGCACCTGCGTGACTAGTTCTGGACTGAGCCAGCGCCGGGAGAGTGCTGCTGAATGCCAACATCACCAAACATCCGGCGATCAGAAGAAAGCGGGTCAGTGAGCGACGGAACGGGGAGAACGCAGGGGGTACGTATTGATTCTGAACAGGCGGACAGGAAAATAGTTTGTGCATCGGTAAATTCCTCGAGAGATTGAACGGAGTTTGGCCAGCGTTCCAACGCGCAGCGATCGGAAATCACTGGATGAACCACTGTGCTTCTATTGCATTCTCAGGCGGATACCGGACAAGCGTTTCTGGTTTTTTTGGGATCAAATCCAGCGACGGGCCAGCGACATTGGACGCTGGATTGGGCAGAGGACGATTCGGGGCAAAAATGCGATGATTGTTAATCAACAAAACACATGGGGAAAATCAGCGGCTTTTTCTGCTATTTGGCATTCGTTGAGTCATGCAGAGGCTGCCCTGCGGGAAGCAAAGTGGCTCTGCCCCGATCGGCGGGTAAAACTTCAGTTCGGTGAACCGGTTGGTCATTTCGCAAGAAACCCGAGGTACGACCGGTTAACACTTCAAGTGTTCTGCGGGTAGGACTGTGCTTGATCGTTCAGCGGTTCACTTTCCAAAGGCAAACTGCCATGACTCTCAAAAAAACGGGTTTCTTTTCAGGCACAACATTGGCTCCCCTGCATGGCCTAAATCGTAGACCGTTGAGTCGATTCGTTACGGTTTCCGCGATTTCCGGAGGCATCTGGGCGGTGATTGCCTGTTTTGTGGCTACGCCGCGGTTCGGTTTGCTCAGCGTGGCTGGCCTGCTTGCTTCGCCTTTGATCGGCATTGCCGTCGGACTGCTCTATCGCCCGGCGGACGTCAAGTCTCCGTTAGCTCGTGTTGGCATGCCACTTGTCACACTCTATGTCGCTGCGGCGCTCTTTGGCACGACCGTCGGAATATTTGCATTCCTGCTACCCGGTCCCAGCCGTTTTCAATCCGAAGTTGTGCTCGTAAGCGTCTTGATGACCCTAAGCTTTCTAACATTTAAAGGGTTGTTCGTTGTCCTGTGGCCGCTTTCATTTCTCAACCACTGGCTGGTCGACCGTTTAACGTCTCAGAGGCCTACTTCCCGTAGGCAAACTGACAAGACTGTTGAAACTCCAGACTCTTCTTCCGGAGCAACATTGGCTCCGAGATACGCCTTGGATGGTCGATTGTTACGTCGAGTTGTGATGGTCTCAGCGATGTCCGGATGCATCTGGGCCGGGATTGCGTATTTTTTGGCTTCGCCGTGGATGGGAACGCCCATTGTGAGTGGCCTGCTTGCTTCGCCTTTGATCGGTATCGGTGTCGCCCTGCTTTATCGCTCCGCGAACGCCAAGTCGACGTTATCTCGGATGGGCATGTCACTTTTCACACTCTACGTAGCCGCAGCGCTCTTTGGTACGGTCGTCGGAACTTACGTACTCATGGGTCCGAGTCACGATCAGTTTCAATCTGACATTGTTCTCGACGCCGTCATCGTGACCCTATGGGGTCTAACATTTAAAGGGTTGTTCGTTTTCCTTTGGCCACTGTCATTTCTCAACCACTGGTTGGTCGAGCGTTTGAGTGACCGCTCACGCCATTACGCTGCCGCTAGCTTCCAGTAGAACATCGAACAATAGGACCAGTTTTCCGCACATCCTCCACCGGCACAGGTGCGTCCCTCAAAAATCATTCTTGATTATTTGTAATCAAGAATAGGTTCTGAAAAGAGGTCGAAGCTGGTAACGCTCGTTGGCGTCCCCATTGGATCAAGAATGGCAAGATCCATATTACATTAACCCGGCTAACATCAAAAATGCCGACAATGCAAGGATCGGTATCGTGTACACCAACTGGATACCTCCCATGAACACTCCGGCGACTGCTGCGACAAAGAATAACGAAATGGAATCAGACCGCTTCACCCGTTTCATTTCCATTCCTCCGCACACGACCGCTGAGATGCTAATGACGACCACGCCGCAGAGAACGAAAATGACGATGTAGGGAGGAAGCGTCCTATTCCAACCTTGCTCATAGGCAAAGAAAAGGATGCACCCGGATGTGATCCCCAACATCAGCGATGCAAGGCCCAAACGCGGCTTCGTGCCCGGCGGACCGGCGTCCGGAGAAGACGAACCACTGGGCGCAGCAAAGGGGTTCTGCTGATCCTGCTGTTGAGTCTTGCCCAATGCGTCCGGCTGAGCCTGTGCGTTGGATCCAGCACCCAGGTCTTCAGGTTGAGATGGTTTCATTCCTCTACCCCGGTTTGCAAAGTCGTCCTGATGACAAGAGCCTGCCAGAGGGTGGGTTCTTCGGAAGGTTTGTAAATTGCCCACTGTTTCCTGGAAAATTCTTTGCCCTGACATGGGCCAATCGTTATCTTCAATGCCATGAAACAACTTCTATTGATATGTGCGGTCATGATGGGCCAATCCGTGTTGGCGGCGGATAAGGAACCTTTAACCAAGGAGGAATCTGCGGAGATCATTGAGGAAGCGATTCGTAAAGCTGCCAAGAAGCCCGAAGGCGAACTCACCAAGGCGGATTATGAGAAGGTGACGTATCTGAATCTCAACGGCAGACAACTGACCTCCGTGAAGGGGTTGGAGAATCTCACGCAGTTAAAGACGCTGTATCTCTCTAGAAACCAACTGACCGATGTGAAGGGGTTAGAGAAGCTCACGCAGTTAAAGGAGATGTATCTCAATAACAATCTACTGACCTCTGCGAAGGGTTTGGAGAAGCTCACACAGTTAGAGGGGCTGCATCTCGGAACCAACCCCGACCTCACCAAGGCACAGATTGATGAACTTCAAAAGGCGTTGCCGAAGTGCACCATCCTCAGCAACCCCAAGAAGTAACCTGACCTCCCGACGGTATGTGTTTCTTTACCGGAAATGGAAGATGATGAACCCCGCGACAACGCCTGTAGAAGCAGAGAACTTATTTCCGCAGTCGTTACTCGAAGGTTTTATCAAGGCGAGTCCCGACAGCTTTCTTGCTGGGAAAATGCAGTACAAGAATGGGGACTTGGCCGGTCAATGACCCCAACCGATCCGGTTGGGCAAGGCTTGGACTTCATTCAAGCAAATACAAACACGACACAAGAACCGACCGACCTCGAACGTCAGTATTCGGGCCGCATATCGTTACTTTCGATGGCATCATGGCGGAACCGATTGGCGGTTAAGCAGCCCCGGTTAATGCGGCGGCACCCCCACACGCAACAGCTACGGAGTCGGTTCCAAATCCAGCAGGTTATCCACAACCTGAATTCGCGAACCACCGCTCTGTTTAATATTTGGTGCATCCCTGCGAGCGTCATTAAAGATGCAATCAGATATGCGAACCAATGACACATCGTCGAGCAGGATTTCCGGACCATCACAATCAACGATCGTGCTGTTGGTAACATTCACCCGTTTCGAAGCGATCACGCTCAACCCCGCGGGTGCGCCACGCGTTTGAGACAAAACGTTCGCATTAAAAATCACATCCTTTGAATTACGTATGAGAACCGCATTGGTCTCTGTTGGCCGCCCGCGTGTTGAATAGCGCGGACTGCGGCCCAGTGTATTCGACGCAACCACAACATCCTGTGATCCTTCGATCAGAATGTTGTGCGCGTAGCCCCGCCACATCGTGTTCCCGCTCACCACAGCGCCTCTGACGTTCTGCAGATGGACGTTCACCTGTACGTCCGACAGGACGTTGTTAGCAATTGTTACATTCCCCTTGCGAATATCGGTATCGCCATCTTCTTGACCAGCACCGATGATTCGAACATTTGCACCACCCGACCCCCTGTAGGTGTGCTGAATCGTGCACCCGACAATCTCGATTTCCGCAACCCCCTTGATTGCCCCTCTTGAATCAAGCAACACGTTCGCCGCAGGCGAGCCATCCGGATCGAGATTTGCTTCCAGGTCACAACTCCCGATCTGAATGTTGCGTACGTCGCCGGCGCGACTCACGATTCCGCCACCGAGGTTATAGCTGATGTGGCAACCGGTAATGTTGGATTGATGCACATACACGTCATCGTAGAAAACCCCAATCCCACGATTGGCGTAAATGTGACTATTGCTAATGACCACATTCCGATTGCTTTTCGTCAGGTGGATACCGTTTCGGACTCCGCAGATCTGAGTTCTTGTCACCGTAAACTGGACGGTACCTTCGGCTTGAATCCCATCCGCTGCATCATGGTCCCCCTCGATTCTCAATCCGTTGACCAGCGGCTGGGCCTCCCGATCCCATACCTGCGCCCGGCTTCGAACAAGGTTCTCCTTTGCCTCGTTCGTGCCAATGAACTTCACGGCTGGCCCCGGGCCTGCCATCACCAACTTCGCAGCTCCGCTTGCGCTCAATGCGGTGTATCCGGTTTCATCCAGCTTAACGGCAATCGTTTTGGTAATACGATACGTTCCGTCGGGAAACGTTACTGTACCGCCGAGTTCTACCGCCCGTTGAATGGCGGCAGTATCATCGGTACGTCCGTCGCCGACCGCTCCATGTTCCTTCACATCCGCCCCTAGCACACCAGAGACAAACAGTGCATAAGCGAACGCCGCGATTCCTGCAGTTCTCATCTCTTCCTCCGCGATTATTCCAATGAAGTCACCAAGGCATTCCGGCAACGTGCCTTGCAGACTCCTCATCCTAGCCATCACACCTGAGAATCCAACCCTCGACCGCCTTCTCCCGCAAGCCCATGGGGCAGGAGCCGTGCCAAGGTTGCGATTGCAGGGGCAGTTTTGATATCGATTGGGGCGAGGGTCACGTCCATGACGTTCGGCTATGATTGCAGCCAAGCCCGCCGTTAGCGATCACATGTTCACGTAACAGACCCATTGTCGCTGGCGGCAGTTGCAATTCCCATTTGCCACGGCAGCCTTACGCAAATCAATCTCACAAAATCCGCGATTCCCTGTCCGCTTTTCAGCCCAGAATCGTCCTCTACCTAGCACAGCCCCGCTGCGCTGCTTTCGGCGGCGGGGTATTGTCTATGCCGGTGGCGGTCAACCAAGCTCTGAACAGCGAGGCGAGCATGCATCTTTTCAAATCTGTTGTTGTTTGTGTGGTTGTGGTTTGCGGATGTGATCGTTCTCAAACAACGCCAGTCGTTGCGACCAACAATACGCCTGGAGTCGACCCCAGCCCAGTCCCGCCGCCTTCGGTCGAACCCAGCACTCCAATACCCAACCCAACGCCAGCCGCGACCGACAATCCCACACCAGTTGAACTGCCTGCATCAACCAACTCCATTGGCATGGAATTCAAGTTGATTCCCGCGGGTAAGTTCATAATGGGTGAGGGCGATCAGGCACACGAGGTAACGCTTACAAAACCGTTCAAGATGGGCGTCCATGAAGTTACGCAGTCTCAGTACGAGCAGGTAATGGGTGTTAACCCTAGTAAATTCAAAGGTGCTAACAATCCAGTTGAGAAGGTGAGTTGGACTGAGGCGGTGGAGTTTTGTCGCACGTTAAGCGAACTACCAGCGGAGAAGGCAGCGGGCAATGTTTATCGTTTGCCAACAGAGGCTGAGTGGGAATATGCGTGTCGTGCTGGGACGACGACGAAGTTCAGTTTTGGAGACGATGAGTCGGACTTAGGCGATTACGGTTGGTACGGGGATAACGCAAGCTACGAGACGCATGCTGTGGGCGGCAAGCTACCGAATGCTTGGGGGCTGTACGATATGCACGGCAATGTTTGGGAGTGGTGTCAAGATTCGTTTGGAGATTACCCTAGTGGTGCCGTGACCGACCCCACGGGGCCTGCATCTATCTCGGACCGCGTGTACCGTGGCGGCAGTTGGTTCTACCCCGCCGTGGATTGTCGGTCGGCGGCCCGCATCAGGGACTGGCCGTCGTTCCGCTTCTACTCCTTCAGCTTCGGCTTTCGTGTTTCCCTGAGTGCGTCTGGCAAGTAGACGGAGCCTCAAGCGAGCTGCCGTAGCGTAGAGCGAAGCGGGTCGTACGCACAAAACCTGCAAACGGCACCCGATTCGAGAAAGTGGTGGCAAAGAGCTTTCAGATTCCTTTTCTGCTTGCTCAAATCGCAATGGCAGGAACTAGTTCCCGCAAATCGGTTTTGAAAAAGGGTCGCACAGCCGAAGCGGGTAACGCCGTTTGGCATTCCGACAGAGAAAAAGCCCCACAATCGCGGTGTCTTGCAATTGGGGGCCTGAAGTTGCGGGAGCCGGATTCGAACCGACGATCTCGAGGTTATGAGCCTCGCGCACGCACCCTTGGCGTTTTCTCTGTTTCGCGGGGAAAAGCTCCTTTTTCAAGCCA
>JACLAC010005577.1_pt1 | contig 32489 bp, 31 predicted proteins | sample 8027881 | NCBI WGS metagenome assembly JACLAC01 (sample SAMN15725517, study PRJNA655200) | protist metagenome | isolation source: fluorescence activated cell sorting (FACS) single amplified genomes of... | place: Spain: Blaines Bay Microbial Observatory, Mediterranean Sea | collected 2016-01-19 | reverse complement strand
GTATCTTACATATCGAGAAAAATACTCATGGTAAATGGGAAGTTAAAATAGGGCACAAGGATAATCGGCGTTTGACCGCATTTACGGAAATTCCATTTAATTGGTCCGAAAAGATCAGAGGTGCAAATATAGCGGTCGGTACGGTACAAAATTGCGCTGGAGGAGTAACGCCATGGGGGACAATATTAACGTGTGAAGAGAATACTTATCAATGTTATGGTGAAAGGATTTATCCAGGTGACCCCGGCTTTGATTCACTTCCTTTTGGGACAACAGAGTATAAAACACCAGCAAAACACCAATGGGATAGGTATTATGACTACCCTCCAGAGCATTATGGTTGGGTAGTAGAAGTAGATTTAAAAACGGGCAGAGCTATGAAGCATGTAGCCCTGGGACGCTGTGCCCATGAATGTGCCACTGTTCATGAGTTAGATGATGGAAGGGTTGTAGTATATACCGGAGATGATGATGAGGATCAATGTTTGTACAAATTTGTTTCGGATACACCTGGTTCTTTAAAAAGTGGGACGTTGTATGTGGCTAATATGGATCTAGGCCAATGGATTCCTCTGAGCGTAAGTGAGTCGCCAATATTGGCACAGGAATTTGGTGATTCACAAACAGAAATGTTGACTCGGTTGCGACGGGCAGCGGATTTGGTTGGCGGAAGTAAGTTGGCTAGGCCGGAGGATATAGCACTAGATCCGTTTAATCACAATGTTTTTGTGGCTCTGACCAATAATAAGAACAAAAATAATTGGCACGGAGAAATAATAAAGCTTGTTCCAGCTAATGATGATCATACATCGGAACATTTCACCGTTTCTACTTTTTTGCCCGGAGGGATGGATACTCGGTTTTCTTGTCCGGACAATCTTACTTTTGATCCCGCTGGAAATCTTTGGTTTACTACAGATATATCAAGTGCTGAAATCGGTAATCCAATCTATGAATCATTTGGCAATAATGGTCTTTATGTAATTCCTGTTCAAGGACCCTATATGGGGACAGTCGTACAGGTTGCAAGTGCACCAGTGCAGGCTGAATTTACCGGAACTACTTTTACTGAAGATGGAAAAACACTTTTTTTAAGTGTGCAGCATCCAGGTGAACTCTCTGCTGACATGACTCAAATCACTAGTGAGTGGCCAGACGGCCCTGGGCATTTACCGCGACCAGGGGTGATTTGTATTACTGGCCCTGCTCTTGAAAGGCTGACTCAAGCCTAGGGAGAAATATTTCTATAAAGATTAAACGTCCAATTTTATTGATTTACACCAACAAGAAAGCGCATTATGGAGTTAGAAGAAGCCTTATATAACCTTGGGGTTAAGATGAATACACTTTCTTTATCACAAAAAAAGAAATTAGATAGTGACGGTTTTCTTTGTTTTCCTGGGATTCTCTCAGATCAAGAAATTAATAAAATGAGGGACGTTACGGACAGGGTTTATTTAAAGGAGAATACCGGCAAAGAAAGTGGAGCCGTAGAATCTAGCTACATGCAAAATAAAACAGCTGGATTAGATGTATGTTTTACCCACCCGAATATATTGGCCGCTATTGCCTATGTTTTAGACGGTCAGATAAAGTCGTTTGGGATTCATGGTAGACCCCATCCAGCGGGAGGAGAGCAACAAGCTTTACATGTAGATTATAATGGACCACCAGCCCAAGGTGGAAAATATGCGGTTTGTAATTCTATATGGATGTTAAGCGATTTCACTAAAAACAACGGTGCTACCCGGGTAATTCCAGGCAGTCATTTAAGTGGAAAAAATCCCCAAGATGCCCTTGAAGATCTCGTTGCCACGCATCCTGATGAAAAGTTGTTACTTGGCAAGGCGGGAAGCGTTGTTGTTTTTAACAGTCATGTTTGGCACGGGACTACGGAGAACCGGAGTCAACAAACCCGTGCTAGTTTAACTAGCTTTTTTTGTCGCCGGGATGATCCCCATATGGTTTTTTCAAGTGCCTTAAGTGATGCTGCACGTAAACGACTTAAGGAATCTGCCCAGAGTCTTTTTGTAGATCCGGAGCTTTGGAAAGAATAAGTATTTAAGGAACGCTAGTACGCATGTTGGTGTCTTTTATTATTCATATAATATTTATTATGTAAACATAAAGAAAAAAAGCTATATAAAATAGCTGATCAAGGCTTGTTATTCTAAATAACCTAATTCTTTAAGGCGCTGTTCTAATAAAGGATTTGTGTTAAGATCTACTGTTTTTATGCTGGATGTATTGTATTTTGAATTCTGGACTAGTTTTTCAAAGGCTTTAAAAAAATGTTGTTTGGGAGGATGAGAAGTGAGGGGATTTTCAGAAAAAAGATCTTCGAATTTTGAGGATTGATCTTCCTCGTTAAGGCTAAACTTAATTTCCTCATCAAACAAAACCCATTTTTTATGTGATTTTATCGTTGGTAGAGTATGAATCAAGGTATTTGCGTCATCGTCATGAGTGGCTAGAGGATCTATTTGGGCCAAATAATAAGGCGCTAAGCAAGCGCTCTTTTTTTTGTATAAATCTTCGCCAAAACCACGATAAGACAGAGGTAAATTTAACAGCTTAATAAGGGTGGGGATAATATCTATTTGTGAATTAATTGATCGGGCAAAAGGAGGGTTGCCACTATGAGGAATATGGAAGTATAAAGGTATACGAAGAACTGAATTATTTAATGTTTGGCCATGGTACGGTTCTTCAATGGTCCAACTTTCGCCATGATCGCTCAAAATAACGATGCACCAATTAGCCATATCTAAAGACTGGAGTAAAGGGACTAATTCGTGTTCAAAAAGCTTTTCTATTGTTTGAATATAACGTTTTTGTACCCGTTGTGTTTGTCCTCCTCGTAATAGGTCTAATGTTTCGCCCAACGCTTTTCCATCGGCAGCTCCATAGGGTGTGTGGGTGCTCCAATAGTGTAAAAAAAGACATTTAGATGGATTGTTTGAGTTTACGACTTGTTGTATTTGTTTAGCCTGATAAGGCACTAACCAACGCGAAAATTCTAGTCCTGTAAAAATGTTTAAAGCTTGTGAAAAGCCATTTACTTGATAGCCAGCCCGTTCACAGGCGGAAAAAAGGTGAGGTACTCCTGCTCGCATGGCCGGATACTGCATACCCAGTACTTCATGTTCAAAAGGATACAAACCGGTAAATAATGAACTGTGTACAGGGCGAGTGGCTGAGGAAACAGCAAAAAAACGATCAGTAAATCTAAAATGTTTAGTTAGGTTATCAAAAACAGGAGTCTGTATTTGGGGGTTATTACGACCAACATAATCCCAGCGTAAACTGTCGATTGTAATAAGTAACAGATTCATTAAAGGGGATAGCTTATTGTAATTTGCCGCGGGCGCTTATTTCCCAAATGGCTTCGACATGATCGTTACGTAAGGCAATGAAATGATTGTGTAAAAAAGTGGTTGAATCGCTGTAGCCAACTAATAGTTCAATGACTTCACCCAAGTTTGGTCCTGGGCAATTTTCTTTTATTCTAAAAATACCATGCTCAGCAGATAGATAGCCTAAAGTAAGATCATCGCGATTTAAGACTTGTGGCGGTTGATGATACGAAGAAAGACTTTTGAAGCCTGTATCGAGAACTACATGATTGGCATGGCGACTGGTGACGGTAGCTAAGATCGTTAGAGCTGGGTGCAGATCTACAACCCCAAAGATGTCGCGGTACAGTGAGTCCATAAAAATACCGCCACCGGCTTGTATTTCAGTAATACCAGGATACGCTGCTGTTAGATTATAACAACCGGTGCCTCCAGCGCTAACAACTTCCACTGGAATTTGATGCGCTAAGAGTAGGTCCCGACATTCCACTAAACTGGCTAAAGCTTTGTGACAAGCTGCTGTTTTTGCTGCAATGGGAGTAATATCCAATACGTGGCCTTCATAGCCCATTATACCTTTTAAATTTAGGTGCGGAGTAGCTTGAATAGCTTGCGCTAAAGCTAATACGGGGGGACCCGGTAAGGCTCCAACACGATTCATCCCAATATCTATTTCAATCAAAACGGGCTGGATAGTAGACGCTTGTTCAGCGGCCTTCGCTGTTGGTAGGACCATACTTAAATCATCAATGCTTACGATCACTTCGGCTCGATGTTGGAGGGCCGCTAGGCGCTGAAGCTTGGCGGGAGATACAATTTGGTTAGCAATAAGTATATGGTTGACTCCGTGGTCTACCATTACTTCGGCTTCGCTAAGCTTAGCACAGGTAAGGCCACTGGCTCCAGCTTGTCGTTGGAGGTGGGCAACTTGAGGGCTCTTATGTGCTTTTGAATGAGGTCGCCAAGCAGTATTGTGTTGTTTACAATAACTTGCAAGTTGCGCCATATTGGCATCAAAAATATCTAGGTTAACCAATAAGGCTGGGGTCTCTAAGGAGTTTTTATGTGCACCTATGATATTCATCATATCCATAGACTTAAAGAAATTAAGTAAAGAAAAAAATAATGGAGCGATATTTGGGGTATATGCATTATGAATTATTCATAAAATTGCACGCGGTTAACAATAAAGGATTTAGCGTGAGGGAAATGCAGTTTTATAAAAGGATCTGGATTCTCTATTTCTGTCTTAAAAAGAGTATACATATTATCGACGCTCTTTTCCCAGAGGCCACCAGTAACTTGGTGAAAGGAGTCATTAGCAGTACTGGTATAGATAGACAAGACGTCAGTGCCACGATTCTCTGCAGAAAAGGCGGTTGCTTCTAGTTGGATAATAAGGTTTTGAGGTGTTTTTTTCAGTAGAAAGACTAAGCTGTAAAGTTGATCTAAAGCCATTACGGACATCATCGGGGGTTGTGGTGTTTGCAATGAACCGCTTGATGGTGTTTCATCAAGCGGAATCAACCCCCAATATTTATACGATATTTCATCCATAAAAATACTCCCAGAATATGCCATTAAACTATATGATTAGGCAGTCATATAACGTAATTAAATTTTTGCCTAAAAAACAATAAGATTAAGGCTCTATATGGTTAGTTACTTGATTTTCATGATATGCAACTGCTTTTTTTATGTGTCCTTGGGCCTCTTTAAGGAGTTGTTGTCCCGTTGTTATATTCGTATTACACAGGGCCATTATTAGGGCTAATTTTAAATTACCCTTTGCTGTATTTAACAGGGTTGTAGCCTTTGCTGTTTCTAGGTCGGCTGCCATAGCCAAAATACGGACAGAACGATCTTTTAGTTTAGCATTTTTGGGTTGTAGGTCAATCATTAAGTTGCCATAGGTTTTTCCTATTTTTATCATCGCACCCGTAGTGATCATATTTAAAACTAGTTTGGTTGCAGTGCCGGCTTTCATACGAGTGGAGCCGGTGATGACTTCGGGACCAACGGCGGGGACAATTTTAATATCTGCTTTAACTTGAGTGGCAGCACTGGGACTGCAGGTGAAATAGAGCGTCCCGCAACCCAACTGGCGCGCATAATCAATACCTCCTAACACATAGGGAGTAAGCCCGCTAGCTGCAATGCCCATGACCAGATCTTTGGATGATAAATCGCGTTCTTTAAATAGTGCAATTGCTCCTGAGGGATTGTCTTCGGCACCCTCTACTGCTTGAAAAATTGCCTGGGATCCACCCGCGATAAGGCCTTGAATTAAATCTGCAGATACGTTGAAGGTCGGCGGGCACTCTGAAGCATCTAAAATACCCAGTCGCCCACTTGTACCCGCACCCAGGTAGAAAAGTCGTCCACCTTGTGCCAATGCTTGGGCTACTCGGTCTATCGCTTGGGCAATCTGTGGTAGTTGGGATTCAAGTGCAGGAAGGATTTTTTTGTCTTCTTGGTGAATAATTTGTACAAGGTCTATCGTTGATATTATATCAATCTCGTCTGTTGCGGGATTGCGCTGCTCTGTTAACAAAGAAGCCCATTTACTCATGGTTGGATATTTAATCCTAACTTATTTAAAAAGGTAATGTTAATCTACTATTATATTGATGAACCCTCAAAAAGCAAAGCTGAAATTGTTTGTAATTCAAATGGGTTGAGCTGTTTTGAGGTTTGTCAATAAGTTGGTGTTATAGTATATTTAACTGATTCATCTACATTTAGTTAGGTCTTGTTAATAATGGCTGATAATGGGCTTTAGGGCTCTGTTTGAAGAGCATATATATACATATTGCGCCACGTTTTAGAAATGGATTAAATCCGTATTAATCTTTGGAAATAGATAATGACTCAGATGCTTGATAAAAAATACGATCCTAAAGCAGCAGAACAAAAATGGTATGCTTTTTGGCAAGATAAGGGGTATTTCAGAGCAGGGGTGAATCCCGATAAGCCGCCGTATTGTATTACTATTCCGCCTCCCAATGTAACGGGTGAGTTGCATATGGGCCATGCTATCCAGCACGCTATTCATGATATGATGATACGCTTGAAACGGATGCAAGGGTATGAAACATTATGCTTGCCTGGCACTGATCACGCCGGGATTGCAACCCAGATCAAAGTAGAAGAAGCTTTAGCTCAAGAAGAGGGAAAGACACGCTATGATGTAGGTCGTGAAGTACTGATGGAGCGTATTTGGGCATGGAAAGAAAAATATGGTAATACCATTTATGATCAATTACGCCAATTGGGAGCTAGTTATGATTGGGAAAGGGAGCGTTTTACTCTTGACGAAGGTTATGTAGCGGCGGTATGGGAGGCTTTTGAACGTTTTTATCAAAAAGATTGGATTTATCGTGGCACACGCATGATTAACTGGTGTCCTACTTGTCGTACGGTAATTTCGGATTTGGAAACTGAAGAGCGTTCATTGACTGGACATCTTTGGTATATTCGTTATGATGGCGTAGACGGTGGGCCTGATGTAATAGTTGCAACGACTCGCCCCGAAACAATGTTAGGTGATACGGGGGTTGCTGTTCATCCAGAGGATGAGCGTTGGCGAGATGGAATAGGGCAAAAAGTTTTAGTGCCTATAGTTGAACGTGAAATCTCTATTGTCGCCGATTCCTATGCCGATCCTGAAATGGGTAGCGGGGCGGTAAAGCTGACCCCTGCTCATGATCCCAATGATTACGAAGTTGGCAAACGTCATGATTTGCCGCAAATCCAGGTTATTGGTTTTGATGGAATAATGACAGGGGAAGCGGGCGATTATGCTGGACAGGAACGCTATGCTTGTCGTGAAAGTTTGGTACTTGCATTAAAAGAAAGCGGACATCTAATTAAGATTGAAGAGCATGAACATGCAGTACCGCACCATGATAAATGTGGTACTGTTATTGAGCCCTTGCCAATGGAACAGTGGTTCATGCGGATGCAAGAAATTGCTGCTCAAACTAGACCCTATTTAGAACGCGAAGAAATTCAATATGTACCAGAACGTTTTCGAGGCTATGCCCTAGATTGGTTAGATCAAATAAGGGATTGGGCATTGTCACGACAAATTTGGTGGGGACATAGGATTCCTGCTTGGTATTGTTTAAAGCAAAGTAGAGACGGGTTGGTACCACTTGGAGGCATGCCTTTCGAGCAGGCAATGGAAGAAGGGAATTTTAGAGTTTCTCTGACGGATGGGGCCAAACCAGTAATAGGAAAATCCCCTCCCTCGCATTGTCCTCAATGCACGGGAGAAGAGCCTTGTTCATGGGTCCAAGATCCAGATGTTTTGGATACTTGGTTTTCTTCCGGTTTATGGCCATTTGCAACGTTGGGATGGCCGGAAAAAACAGCAGAATTAGCATATTTTCATCCGACTCAATTAATGATTACGGCTCGGGATATCTTGTATTTATGGGTCCTACGTATGGCGATGACCTCGATTGAATGCTTGGAAGAAATTCCTTTTGAAACGGTTTTTGTTCATCCCACAGTACTAACCAAGGATGGTCGCCGGATGAGTAAAAGTCTGGGTACCGGGCTAAATCCGTTGGACTTAGTTGAATTGTATGGTACTGATGCTACTCGCTTTTCATTACTCCAGCAAGCCGGAGCAGTGCAGGATGTGCGCTTTGATGCCGAAATAGAGAACAATCGAGTCCAAGCTTCGTTAAGTGCTGAAACTGGGCGGAATTTTAGTAATAAGCTTTGGAATGCAACACGTTTTGCTTTGATGAATATGGAGGGCTATGAAGAAGCTTCTCTAGTGCCTTCTAGTGGGGCATTAGCTGATCGCTGGATTCGTTCCCGTTTAGCTCAGACGATTAACCTTATAAATCAGTATTCAGAAGAATATCGCTTTAGTGATATAACACGTTGTATATATGATTTTATTTGGCGGGATTTTTGCGACTGGTATGTTGAACTTGCCAAGCCCCGACTGAGTGGGAGTGCTAGTCAAGTGCGCTTAACTGTTCAGCAAGTATTACTTGAAGTGCTGGAACAGGCGTTACGGCTAATGCACCCTATTATGCCTTTTATTACCGAAGTTTTATGGCAAGCACTGCCCGTTGTACCGGGCAAGGTAGAGGAAAGTATTATGATTGCTTCTTGGCCTGAGGCTAAGGTTGATGATAAGGATGATGAAGCGGAGCAGCAGATGCTATGGTTACAGGAAATCGTTACTGGAGTCCGTACTATTCGTGGCGAAATGAATATTCCACCGGCAAAAAAAGTAAATATTGTTATTTCTTGTCCAACCTTGGATTTGGTGACACTGCTAACCGGGTTTGCTGATGAAATTAAAACCTTATCGCGGGCGGAACAATTGGAGATTGGTCAAATGCTGGAGCAGCCTCCGGCATCTGGAGCCGCCATTGTGCGTGATGTGGGGGTTTACCTACCCTTAGCAGGCTTGATAGATGTTGATGTTGAACAAGGGCGTTTAGAAAAAGAAATTAAAAAATTTCAAGGGTTGTTAAAAGGATTAGACAATAAGCTTTCCAATGAAAAGTTTTTGGCCAAAGCACCGGCCGCGGTTATAGACAAGGAACGCCAACGGCAGGGTGAATATCGGGTTAATCTTGAAAAACTAGAACTAAGTTTGACTCAATTAGTAAAGTGAGGATTTGTTTATGGTAATAAGACCAGCCATCTCAAAAAATTATGTACTATGTTTATTATTATTATTGATAAGCCACAACTCTTTAGTCGCAGAGTTTTCCCCACCACGGATAGTAAAATCCTTACGCCATTTCGACACTGGTAGTTTAGATTTAGAAAAAAATGAACGCTTATACATTATTAACAAAGGGATTGAGTCTAATATAAAAGAAGGCGATGTATTAAATGTATATCGGGAATATAAACCTGTTCCTTCTATGCCTGCTTTTCGATTATACATTGGTACTATGATCCTTATGGATGCATATAATGGCACTTCGATTGGCCGTTTTGAGCCTAATTGGATACTAATCGAAGCACCTGGAATTAAATATAAAACTCCCTTATTGGGGGATATGGTAATACCTCGCTTAATTTTAGATTCGGCTATCCTTTTTGACCAAGGAAGAGCGGACTTAAAGCCAAAGATTGAAGAAGAATTTAAAAAAGTAGCTGATTTTATCCAGGCTTTTACACCGGCTAAAGTAATTATTGAAGGACATACAGATTCAGATGGAGATGAGGAATCCAACTTAGCATTATCTATAACTAGGGCAGAAACGGTGCGTTTGTACTTGATTAACTCTTTTGAAGGAATTCCGCCAAATATGTTAGAAGCAAAAGGGTATGGAGAGACGCATCCCGTTGTAAATAATGATACACCAGAAAACAAAATGTTAAATAGGCGTATTGAAGTTTTAATGTGGGAATGATTTATCTAAGTTTTTTGACGTTACTGTTTGTTATTTAAGATTTTAAATAATGGCCTACGATTATTTTACCCTCCGTACATTTGTTGCTGAATTAAACGATATTCTTGTTGGTCGTTCCATTGTTCTGGCGGCTTCAGTTGCGGATGGTATAGCCTTAATGGTTGGACGTAAAGGGCTGTTGCAATTAACCGTCGGTACCGCAGGGATGTTGACTTGGAATCCGAAGGCTAAAGCCCCCTGTCCATCAGATAAAGAAGGACCAGCTCAATATTTGTTGGGAGCAAAAATTGTTTCATTAAGGGCAGATTGTCTGGATCGGTTAATACACCTGCGTCTGGCTAAACCAGATACATCGGGTGTTATGACTTATGGTCAGCTGGTGTTAGAGTTGGTGCCTAATCATATCAATGCAGTTTTATGGAGCGAGCGGACCAAAAAAGTTGTAGGGTTATGGCATAAACAACAAGGTAAAAAAAAAACACGTTTATCCGTTGGTGATTGTTATGGATTACCCCCCTTGAGCCCCCGGTTATTCCCCGGGGGGGATAATTTTAATGATTTTATTAATGCATTTAAAATAGAGCCGGCAAAAGATCCATATAAAGTTTTGAGCCGCATATTACCGGCTATGGATATATTAACATTAAGGCAGCAATTACCAAGTATAGACTTGATTAATGACATCGTTATCCAGCATATTTGGGATTTATTAATTGTGCTCTATAATGAACCTCTGAGTGCTAAGGGGTACATTGGAAAGTTTGGAGGGGTTTCGTTTTTTTCGGCGCTTGAACCAACACGAAGCGAAGCCCCTATAGAAAGTTTTTCGACACTGTCTCAGGCAATCAATCGCTATATAGAAATTCGCCGAAAAGAAGTTGCAGAAGATGCTAACTTTCGACGTGTACGTAAGGTTTTAGTCCAAAGAGAAAATCGTTTAAAAAGAAAATATAAGGAGATATTGGCCGAATTAGAGCAGGCTAAAACGGCTGATGATTTATTGCATAAAGGCAATGTATTATTGGCCCAACTGCATGTTATAAGCCAAGGGTTAACAGAAATAGAGTTACCGGATATATATGATATAAATGGTTTAGAGCGTATTTCTATTCGTTTGAATCCTCAAAAGTCGGCGGCGGCAAATGGAGCCGCTTATTTGAAAAAAGCGAAACGCTATAAACGTCGCCTTGATATACTACCCGCTAGATTAAATTTGATCAATAAAGAATTAGCTGAAGTCGCTCAGATGTATGAAAAAATACAGGAAGGCGCAGAAGGTTTGGATATCGTGGAATCATGGTATGTGCAGAGAGGAAAAGCAAAAAAAGAAAATCGGAATGATCGCAGTAATATGTCGCAAATTCACCCTAGACGGTATATCACGCCTAGTGGGTGGGGTGTCTGGGCGGGGCGGAATAATAAAGAAAATGACATTCTATCACATAAAATTGCAGCACAAAATGATATTTGGTTTCACGCTCATGGCTATCCAGGTTCACATGTGATTTTACGTCGAGAAGGACGCAAGGAGGAACCCAGTGCGCAAACACTGAAGGATGCTGCAGGGATAGCTGCATATTGGAGTAAAGGGAAGACGGCAAAAAAAGTCCCGGTCGTTTATACCTTAGTAAAATACGTTACTAAGCCAAAGGGAAGTCCGCCAGGTTTAGCCTTGTTAAAAAGAGAAAAAACCTTAATGGTTGAGCCACTTTTATTACCCATGGAAGATAGTGGCTAATTGTTATGAGGTGTGTTTGGAGGGAGATTTATAAATGTACTTAACCTGTAAAGGCGTGGTCATATGCCGCTACAATTAGGCTTAATTGGCTTACCTAATGTTGGCAAGTCAACCTTATTTAATGCATTGACGCAAGCACAAGCAGAAGCATCAAATTATCCTTTTTGTACTGTCGAGCCAAATGTTGGCATAGTAGAGGTTCCAGATCCCCGTCTGGAAAAACTGCAACAGATATTAAAACCTGATTCATGTATTCCTACTACTATTCAATTTACGGATATTGCCGGTTTGGTACAGGGAGCAAGTAAAGGAGAGGGATTAGGAAATACCTTTCTTGGGCATATTCGCCAGGCGGATGCATTGGTACATGTAGTACGTTATTTTACTGGTGATCAAGTTACTCATGTTGCCGGGGTAATTGCACCAGAGCAGGATATTGCGACGATTGAGATGGAGTTAATACTGGCGGATCTAGAAGTTGTTATTCAAGCATTACCTCAATTAGAACGAATGATACAAACAGAACCACGCTCGGAACGGCGTTTAGAGTGGGAAACACTAAAAGAGATTGAATGTATTTTAGATGAAGGGCGTGGGGTGCGTCAGCTTGAACTAGATGAGAATGCGTTGGCAGCGATAAAAAGCTATCAGTTTCTTAGTGCTAAGCCCATTTTAATTGTTGCTAATGTCGACGAGGCCAGTATACTTGAAAATTTTGAAGAAATGGAACAGGATCAGAGTACCACAGAGGTGACTGCAATTAGTGTCCAGATTGAAGCCGAGATAGCTCAATTGGATAAAACCGAACAGACTATGTTTTTAGAAGATTTAGGGTTGATAGAATCTGGTGTTTCACAATTGATCCGTGCTGGTTTTCGCCTTCTTGGACTATTAACCTTTTATACGGCTGCTAATGCTAAATTACAAGCGTGGCAAATACCATTTAATACAACTGCCCCTAAGGCTGCTGGGCGCATTCATAGTGCTATGGAGACAGGGTTTATTCGAGCCGAAGTTGCTTCTTATAGCGAATTACAGGAAGCCGGTAGTTGGCAAGTCTTAAAAGAACAGGGACGTTTACGAATTGAAGGTAGTGGATATGTGATTGAAGATGGAGATGTTGTCCAATTTCTATTTAAAGCATAAAAGAGGAATAGTGACTAAAATAACCGCTAAATATCGACATCTCTTGCTGCTATTGCTAGGCTTGGTAGTAATTCATTGTGGGACGTTGAAAGAGGATATGAGTGGGGGAGGAGTGGCTAAAACTGAGATATCAGTTCCAACATTGGGGGATTATAGCGGCATTGGTGGTGATTTTAACCTGATAGATCAAGAAGAAAAGCCTTTTAACTTAGCTACTCATCGCGATAAGATTATTCTCCTGTTTTTCGGGTATACTTTTTGTCCAGATTTTTGTCCTTTGACACTGTCAAAAATAGCCGAGGTCTATAGCCTTTTAGGCGATTCAAATGCTAAATTGCTAACCCTTTTTATTAGTGTAGATCCGCAACGCGACAAACCAGAACTATTAAAAGAGTATCTCGAATATTTTTCTATTAATGCGCTTGGTTTGCGGGGAACTAAGGAGGAAATAGATGCAGTCATTAAATCTTATGGAGGACAATATACCTATGAACAAAAAGAAGATGACGCTTATATCGTGAACCATAGTACATATACTTATCTAATTGACCATGAAGGCAAGGTAAGATTTTTATTTAGGCATAGCGATTCACCAGAGAAAATGGCAGAAGTGATTCGACAATTATTAGATTAGCAGGGCAGTGGACTAAACATTGCCCTGCTAATGATGCTTTATATATCAGACCTCTAGGGCCCACTAATCTAGGACTTGGCAGGAAAAGCCGAGAAGTTTTTTGGGTCTTTTACTCTTCGTCAATTTGATTATATAGCCCTTCAAAAGAATCCATGTAAAGCGACGGTGAAGATATCTGCATTACCGGATTTATCCTGAGGGATACTTTGTTTCATTTTATAAGACGCACTAGCACTTAAAAATGGTGTTAAGTAGGCGTCGAAACCTAAAAATAGGCGACTTTTTTCATCTTCTTCGATATCATCGTAGGGATCTAAAAAATCATAAGCAAGACGAATATTAATGCTCTGTCGTAACCAATATTCTAAGCTACCCAAAGCAACAAATTGATTTTGATTAATCTGGGAAGATTCAGTAGAGATCCAGTCAACTTCGCCATGAAGAGTTACTGGTCCCAAGGTAAAAGCTGCAAAAGGGCCGGCTAGTACATTTTTAATACCTTGTGATTTATTATAAGAGAAAGAACCACCAAGGATTATATTTGATAAATAGACAGAGCCAACCGAAGAGATTTGCTTAGCGGTATTATCATCTCGACCGCCTTGTGTACCGTTACTTAAAGCTAGATTCCATGAAAAATTACCCGGCTCTAAGCCAAGCGAAATGCCCATATCCTGGTTGTCAAAATTAAAACCTGTTACCTGTCGGACAAGTGTCTCATCATCCCAAACGCTAATGCCGTATGGCAGCAGCATTCGCCCTGCTTTGATATAGCTTTGATAGGGCAGGTTTTGGATGAGGATAAAAGCTTCTCTTGAACTGGCTCCGGAAGGAGTTACTGTTTCATCGATATACAAACTAAGCATATCAGGCACTAATTGAGCTTCTAAATAAAGGGAACCACTGTCTATCGCAAAGGTATTTTGTGTTTCCCGTGCATAAGGTGTGCTATTCCCCTTCTTTTTTACGGTCTCATCAACTGAGAATTGTGTTTCATTGATAGCTATAAAATCGCCACCAATAGAAATAAAATCGTTTAAATCCGTAGAGAAGTTTTCCGATTTTTCTGTAGCATTGCCCCATAGAGGAGTAAAATAAGTAGCGGGGTAAATGGCGCCAAAATCTGCGGTCCTTTTTCCCCCGCCTGTTTTATTAACATGACAGGCACTGCATTTAAAGCCTTCGCGGAAGGCAAAGTGAGGTTCAGCAAATAAAGTAGAAGTAAATAATAGAGTCATGGACATGATGAACCACTTCACACCGCAGTAAGTCTTAAGATATGGTAGCACGGACAATACCTTTTTTAAATTAGGGTGGTAGGAAATGGATAACAGAAACTGTAAACGCTGCTAATTTAGGGATAAAGTGATTTGCTTGTCAAGCGAATGGGATAGTGTCAAACTTGACTTAGAATCAGAGGTAACTTATTATTTTCTACTTAGTTTCGCTACTATTTTTTAATGTTAACTCATCCTTTCTGATGGTTGTTTATACGTTTAATTATGGTTTGCGGCTGTCGGTTCTGCCTTAAATTTGATGATTATCAAGTGGTATTTATGCCTTTTAAAAATGGTACTCTTTTTAGGCATAATAAGCTACTTAACTTTATTTAAAGCTTAATCTTGTTTAAAGGGGTATTATGAGTGGGTTTATAAATGCGGAGCATCTGACCCGTCGGGAAATATGTGAGATGGGTCGGAGGATTTATCAGCGTTCCTATGTTGCAGCTAATGATGGAAATATCAGTGCGCGCATCGATACCAATAAAGTTCTTTGCACCCCAACAGGTGTCAGTAAGGGGTATATGTCAGAGGATATGCTGGCAATCTGTGACTTAGAAGGCAAGCAATTGTCGGGTCATATGCGTATTTCATCTGAGATTCGTATGCATCTTGAGATTTATAAAATGCGACCAGATATTCATGCTGTAGTACATGCACATCCCCCGACTGCGACTGGTTTTGCTGTCGCAGGTATAGAACTAACCCAATGTATACTGCCTGAAGTAATAGTAAGCTTGGGAGGTGTGCCGTTGGCTTCGTATGGTACGCCAGGCGGGCCAGATATCGTTGAACCAATGAAACCTCTACTTGAGCGTTATGATGCTGTATTAATGGCTAATCATGGCGTCGTGACGTTAGGGGAAAATATTCTTGACGCACATTTTAAGATGGAAACAGTTGAACACTTTGCTAAAATTGCTTTGGTGGCGCAACAATTAGGGTCGGTAAAAACGCTGAACGAAGGTCAGGTTGGAGATTTAATAGATCTGCGCCAACGTTTTGGAATAGAAAATCGTCCATCCTGTGACTTAACTGACAATGCTCAAACTGAATCTGATGAAGGTTTAATAGAAGAAATAACTCAAGAAGTTTTGCGCCAATTAAATCAAAGATAGATGATATCAGATCTAACAAAGACACTTGTCGATTGAAAAGGACTTCGTGTCAATAGATCTCCCTCACCATGCTTTTATTTAGCCTAAAAGGGATCTGTACTTGGATATTATTGTAATTGGTATGGGGGAAGTAGGAAAGCAAATAAGTTCGGTACTTGTTGGTGCTGATAATAATGTTACCATTGTCGATGTTAGTCAAAGTGCATTGAACTCAGCAGAAGAGATGATGGATGTACTTGCTTGGCGTGGTCATGGCGCAAGTATCCAGACATTGCAAGCTATTAAAGCGGATAAAGCTGATCTGATTATTGCCGCAACTAATGATGATGAAAGCAATATACTTGCTTGTTTACAAGCACAAAAGCTAGGCACTCGAAAAGCAATTGCTAGAGTTGCTAATAGAGCGCATTTACCCACCGAAGAAGGCATTTATTACGGCATATTTGATATAGATTTAGTCATTAGCCCAGAAATATTAACTGCCATAGAAATCACTAGACATGTGCGCAGCGTTGGGACTTTAATGGTGGAGAATTTCGCCGATAATAAAATAGAATTAGTACAACTAGCCGTTGACGAAAAATCTAGTTTAATCAATCAACCCTTGATGGATATAGCACCAGAATTGCAATTTGGTAGAGGCATAGCGATTGCCGCCATTTTAAGAGATGGTGCTATTTTAGTACCAGGAGGGGCCGATTCTGTAATGCCACACGATGAAGTTTTTGTGATTGGCAAAAGCGAAAACATGGATGAAGTAGAAAAACTCTTTGGGCGAAATCGGCGCCTAACTGCCCATAGGGTGATGTTAGTTGGGGGAGGCGAAATTGGTCTTGGGGTGGCCAAAACTCTGGAAGCGCGGCATCTAGAGGTGACCTTGATTGAACGAGATTTGATGCGGGCTGATAACCTGTCCGAAATGTTAAATCATACAACCGTTTTGAACGGAGATGGGACCAACCTTAATATACTAGAAGAAGAAGGGGCCGGAGCATGTGATGTGTTTATTGCTGTTAGTCCTGATGATGCAACCAATTTAATGGCCGGTTTGTTGGCTAAAAGATTAGGGTGCAAAAAAGTTATAGCGTTGGTGCATCGGCCAGATTACAGTCTGATTTATGAGCAATTAGGGATTGATCACGCTATTAGTCCACGCGTGTTGGCCGCTCAGCAGATATTAAAATATGTAGGGGAAGGAGAAGTGGTGGCAGTGACTAATTTGCCAGGAGGAGGTGGACATATTTTGGAATTAACAGCTCAAGAAGGCAGTAGGATCGTAGGAAAATCACTCATTGATGCAAATATCCCACGTGGGGCCATCATCGGGGCAGTAGCTGATGAAAAAAGTGTTTATGTGCCAAGTGGTCAGGACACTATTCGGCCTGGTAATACGGCAATTGTCTTCACCACTCCTAAGGTTAGGCCTCAAGTAGAACGTTTATTTAGACGACCTTTCTGGGGCCTATCTTAAGAGGGTGCAGAACTAGCTCATGGAAAGTAAAAAGATCATGTTTTTCAAACTAAAATACACGCTTTTTTTGATGGTTGTGGGTGGGTTTATCTGCCTAGGAGGATGGTCCCAGGGGATTGCACAATCTGAAACGCTTCAACCTCCGATGGTGCTACATACCTTAAAAGGGGATGAATATGCTGCTCAAGGCATGCTAGAATTAGCTATTAGTGAATACGAAAAAGCGCTTGCCATAGGGGCCGGTAGTGCCCAGTTTTTAAATCGACTAGGTGAAATGTATCTTTATGCAGAACGTTTTGATGAATCGCTGAACATTTTACATCAATCTCTAAGTGAGGATTCAGAGCAGTTGTCTGTATTATCGAAATTAAGTGAAGCCTTTTTGGCCCAGGGGAAATTAGATTCGGCTATACATTATGTGAAAATTGCTGGACAGAAAGCCCCTGAATCCCCACCTATTTATAGTTCTCTCGGTTTTTTGTATTTGCAAGCTGGAAAGTTGAGTATTGCCAAAGCGAACTTAGATAAAGCACTAATTTTAGATCCCAATAGCATTGAAGCGCATCGCTTTATGGGGTTTTATTATACTCAAATTGATTCAGTTGATAGGGCATTAGAATATTATAGGACTTTAACCGAACTTATGCCTAATGATGTTGAAGCACATAATAATATTGCATTTTTATTGGCTCAGACAAAGCAATTTCAACTGGCTCTTGAGGCCTATGAACGATCAAAAAAAATGGCGGTTGATCCTGTTGTTCTTCATGCCATTAATGTTAATATCGAAGCTATAAGAGCTATTATGGATGGTAAGATGCGGGCTCGGTATATTTTGGTAGGCACTGCTAGTGAAGCACGCAATATATTAGAAAAATTGAAAGAAGGGCAAGATTTTGGTGCTCTAGCGGATCAATTTTCAATAGCCCCAAATGCTAAAGATGGAGGAGATGTTGGTTTTTTTAACAAAGGGGATCTGATGTCAGATTTTGAACGGGTTGTTGAACGTCTCGAAATTGGCCAAGTAAGCGAAGCTCTTACCCTTCCAGGGGGGGTATGGATTATTCAGCGCTTAAATTAAAGAAAGCAGACCGAAGTAAAGGATTTTCTTGTGCCTGCGATGGTTGGATACGAATCAGAGTCGAGTTGACTCGTATGGGTTGATGGTTGGCTTGACTAAAGGTTTAGAGATATTGTCTTCTGCCGGTTTTGATAATTAATTTTTTTAAATAACAGCTAACGGTGCATTCTGAAATGAGTAAAACGCGATTATATACTGAGATCGCATTAATACTAGCACTTGCAGTTGTTTTAGATATGATATCAAAGACTTTGTTGCCGTTGCGATTACCCTATGGCGGCGGGATAAGTCTTAGGGCTTTGCCCATTATCATTTTGGCGTTAAGGCATGGTATAAAAATAGGGTGCACTGCGGGAGCAATCTACGGCTTAATAGATTGTATGCTACAACCTGTTATCGTGCATTCTATACAATTTGTCCTAGATTATCCTGTCGCTTTTGCCGGACTAGGACTCGTTGGGTTATATCGCTTGTTTGAGTTTTCTGAAATATCTTATGCACGAAAGCGTATTTACTTGGCGTGCTTCATCTTCGTTGGGTATGCGGCACGTTTTTTAAGTCATTTTCTATCGGGCTTTATTTTTTTTGGGCATTACGCTCCTAAGGGGCAGCCTGTTTGGGTGTATGCACTGACATACAATATTGGATATTTAGGCCCCGAATGTTTAATACTTATTTTCCTAACCCCATTTATAATGGTGAGATTACCTCATTAATAGAAATTGCAAGATGTCCTTTCCTAAACTAGTGGATAAAGTTAGGAAAATATGGAAAAAATGACTATCGTTGGAATTTTTTTCTATTTACTAGTGATACTATCAAGTAGAAGACACTATATCCGGTAGATAGGTGCAATAAAATAGTTATAGATAAATCTGGTATGTTTATTGCTTTTAAAGATATATAAAAGTATAAAACTAAGCTAAGGCTTATCAAAGGAATCGTTTGCATGAAAAACAAGGAAAATAACCGAATTGAATCACAATTGGAAGCACTTGGAGCATTGTCGACGCTTTTCAAAAACCTGTGGTTTGAAAAGGTAAAAAAAGAAATCAAGGATGAAAAAGTCCGAGCTTATCTTATGGTTTTTGAGGATGCATTCCCACTGATGAATCATGTTGCTGCTTTTAGCCAGAAGTGCGCAGAAGTTTTGTCTGCAAAAGAACAAAGTCCGGCTAGTTGGTCTAAATTAAAAAGTGCTTTTGATGAATTATGTAATGATCAGGAAAGAATAACTGACTCCTCAGCCGGTTTCGTTGAAAATGAAAAAGATGATCTATTTGATTCTGAAGAAGAATCGGAGAATGATTTTCAGGAAACTGACGATAAAGACGAATTGGCTAGTGATATTGATGCTTTATTCTCAACCGCAGAAAGTTCAGGAGTCGCTAAAAAAACTGAGGATATTGATGCATTACTAGATGATGCTATGGAAGCAGAGGAGGCCATTGCCGAGGATGAGATGGGTTTGGACCTGGAAGCAGAGGAGGCCATTGCCGAGGATGAGATGGGTTTGGACCTCGAAGCAGAGGAGGCCATTGTCGAGGATGAGATGGGGTTGGACCTCGAAGGAGAGGAGGCCGTTGCCGAGGATGAGATGGGTTTGGACCTGGAAGGAGAGGAGGCCTTTGCCGAGGATGAGATGGGGTTGGACCTGGAGGCAGAGGAGGCCGTTGCCGAGGATGAGATGGGTTTGGACCTGGAAGCAGAGGAGGCCGTTGCCGAGGATGAGATAACTTCCTTATTGTCCGAAGATGATTCGGTGTTCGAGGATGAAGGGGGATTGTTTTCTGATGAAGACACTGATGAAGAAGACACCGATGAAATGACTGAAATGCTGATTGGCAAAGGTGCTGGAGGAGGCGACGAAGTTTTTGCAGATGACAAGACCAATCCCCCTAAGACTAAAGCCAAGACGAAGGCTAAAGCTAAAGCCAAGACGAAGGCTAAGGCCAAAGTAGAAAAAAAACAAGAAACAGAAGATGAGGGTATTAGCCAGGATGAAATAGATGCCCTATTTGGCTAATTAACTACAAGTGGAATAAATAAAAAGGCCGCTGGTGCTGGTTTTTAGGCAAGCGGTCTTTTTTATGGCTGGTGCTATTGCACACACTAGTGCTCTAGGCTAGATTTATAGGATGTAATTGAAATATTTATCAAGCTAAAGAATGGAGCTGTCGAATTTTTCGAGTCGCTAATGAAATATAGATCCTGGTTTCAATGTATAAACTGTGAGGATCAGCATTATCCTCTCAATGAAGTATTATACCAGTGTACTAATGATGGTGGTTTACTCGAGGTACGGCATGATATGGATGCATTATGCCAAACTCCATCTCATGAGTGGATGAAATTGTTTGACCAAAGGTTTATGCGCACGGGTTTTCCCTATGGGAGTTCGGTATGGGGAAAAAAAGAAGTAGTTTGCCCCGAAATTGATAATGCCAATATTGTCTCAATGTTTGAAGGAGGTTCAAACCTTTTTTGGGCTGAACGTCTTGGGCGTGAGATAGGATTAGATGATCTGTGGGTTAAGCAGTGTGGTAATAGCCATACTGGATCCTTTAAGGATCTGGGGATGACCGTTTTGGTTTCAATGGTTAAACATTTACGTTCCAAAGGGCAAGCGATTCCTGCGATGGTTTGTGCCTCCACCGGAGATACCTCAGCGGCGTTGGCGGCATATGGCGCCGCTGCTGGCATTCCAACTATAGTATTATTACCACACGAAAAAGTTACCTTATCGCAATTGATCCAACCCATTGCTAATGGGGCGCTGACAATATCGTTAAAAACCGACTTTGATGGATGTATGAAATATGCGCAGGAATTAGCACGTAAAGAAAATATATATCTAGCAAATTCGATGAATCCATTAAGGATAGAGGGACAAAAAACTGTTGCTATGGAATTGGTCCAGCAACAGGACTGGAAAGTGCCAGATTGGGTCATTATACCTGGAGGGAATTTGGGGAATGTAAGTGCATTGGGTAAAGGGTTTGGGGAGATGAAGGAGATGGGAATGATAGATCGTCTACCGCGTATCGCTGTTGCTCAAGCGGCTACTGCCAATCCCTTATATTTAAGCTATCTTGAAGATTATAATGATTTTAAACCACAAAAGGCGCGAGATACATTGGCAACTGCCATACGCATTGGTAACCCCGTTTCAATGGAACGTGCTGTTCGCACGTTAAAAAAATTTAATGGAGTAGTTGAACAAGCCAGTGAGGATGAATTGGCAAATGCATCTGCCCGAGCCGATAAGACGGGATTGTTTACTTGTCCTCATACGGGGGTTGCCTTGGCTGCACTTTTTAAATTAGTCGATAAAAAAGTTATTGCTTCGGATAGTAATGTGGTGGTTCTTTCCACTGCTCACGGTTTGAAGTTTCCTGATTTTAAGGTGAATTATCACGAAGATAAACTCAGGGAACAGTACGGTGTAATTCCCAAGCATATGAATGATCTTATCGTCGTTGATGATGAATATGACCAAGTCCGCTCAGCGGTGCTAAGATCAGTAGATAAAACCGGTTTAAATTGAATTGATTAAGGGGTTTAGAGCAGGATTTATATATGCAAAATGAAAAGGCCATTAAGGGAGATTTTTCGCGTTCCATCCATTTGGGCGAATCGCGTCAAAAACCGGATAAATCTCTGACTCAACCTATAACCCAAACGGCCACTTTTGTATTTGATACCCTAGATGAATTTGAATCGTTCAAAGCCGGCGAACGAGAAAATTATGAATATGGTCGTTATGGCAATCCAACGGTTCGAGCTGCAGAAAAAAAACTCGCAGCTTTAGATAAAGCCGAAGAAGCTTTACTTTTTCCTTCTGGAATGAATGCTATAACAAGTATGATATTGGCTATGTTGCGTAGTGGTCAGCATTTGATTTTGATGCATGATTGCTACCGGATGACCGTTAAATTTACTCACTATATTGAAAAATTTGGAATTGAGAGTACTGTAGTGGAGCCAGGAGATGTTGAGGGCTTGGACGCTGCTGTGCAGAAAAATACGCGCCTTTTATTTATTGAATCTCCGACAAACCCACATTTACACGTTGTTGATTTAGAAAAACTTGTTGCTTTTGGTAAGAGTCACCGAATTAAAGTTGCAATTGATAGTACTTTTGCCACTCCCGTAAATCAATGTCCAATGGATTTTGGTATCGATTTGGTAATTCATAGTGCTACCAAATATCTTGGAGGTCATAATGACCTTATGGCGGGATCTATTAGTGGTAATGGTGGGATTATTGCTGCTTTAAAAGAATATCGTAATATGGCAGGTGCAACAATTGATCCGCAGTCAGCATATTTATTGATCCGTGGCATGAAAACTTTGACCCTACGGGTCCGCCATCAAAACGCTAGCGCGTTGGCCTTGGCACGCTTTTTAGAAGGTCACGAAAAAATTGAAAAAGTCTATTATCCTGGGCTCGCCAGTCACCCCGATTTTATAATAGCCCAAAGCCAGATGCAAGGCTATGGAGGCTTAGTTAGCTTTGATATTAAAGGGGATTTAGAGCAAACTCGCAAATTTGTCCACCACCTGGAAATACCATATCTGGCGCCAAGTCTTGGTGGGGTAGAGAGCTTGGTATCCCATCCTGCTACTGTATCCTATTATGATTTAAGCCGTGAAGAGCGTTTAAAAATAGGTATTAAAGACCAGTTAGTACGTTATGCGGTCGGTTGTGAGGATGCTAGTGAACTGATTTCAGACATAAACCAGGCACTGAATGCCCTTTGATGGTTTGGGGTTGGTTTAGAAATTTAGTCGCGATAATAAAGCGGTCCAGGGTAAGGTGGCAACCTTACGATAAAGTGCTTCATCGCATGTTACTGTTTGGCAACGGAGTTGGGCTCCCAGGGCAATAGGACCAGCAGCATAAATACTAATATCGTGTTCCCAAGCAATTTGTGCAGCTTTTTTAGCTATTGCTGGTTCATAGGAAACCAGGGTAATATGCATATAAGTAAGGCTATCAAGGGCCTGAGAGATTAAGTCTGGAGAGTATTGAGCGTTTTCTTTTAGGCAATCAATTAATTCATACAAAGATTGGTCTAGAATAATCAGTTCAATAGTCTCCGACATATGCTCTTGGCGAAGGCGTAATGCTTTGGCGGTATCGACTTCTTTTGAAAGGATAAACCAGCGTAACAATACAGTGGCATCAAGAGCATAACGAATCATGAGGCTTGACTTTTTTCCGGTATTAATTCTTGTTGTTTAAGATCAGCTGTTTGGCGCAATTGGTCTTGTAAATCCATTGCCTGCTGAATATCTTCTTGGCGTTGAATTTTTTCGATATTTTTTGCCTGAACCTCGGTAAATACCAAAAAGGCCGTACGTATGAGTTGTGAACGGTTCATGCCTTCTTCTTGGGCAACGGCATCCATCTTTTTGAGAATTTTCTCAGAGAGCATGATATTTACACGTGGCATAAAAATTCCTTTGCATAAGATCTTAATTGGAAGCGCCAAAGTAGTGTGCCACACCAGTCTTGTCAAGTTGCTTAAGTTTTATCCCGTAAAGTGATTTTATGAAAAATTACCTCAAAATTATGGCCGGAACAAGCAATCCAGGATTGGCTGCAGAAATCTGCACTTATCTTGATACGCCTTCAGGGCGGATTGCCATAGAACGAGAACCCAACGATAATATAAAAGTTAAGATATTAGAAAATGTTCGGGAAGACGATGTTTTTGTTGTGCAAACTTCCTGTTCTCCAGTGAATGATGCTTTTATTGAATTATTGTTGATTATAGACGCCCTTAAATACGCATCGGCTCGGCGAATTACAGCTGTTTTGCCGTATTATCCTTATGTTCGTTCGGATAAAAAAGACGAGCCTAGGATTTCCATAAGTGCACGTTTAGTTGCTGATCTATTACGTACCGCGGGCGCTGACCGTATCCTTACAATGACCTTGCATTCTCCCCAAATTGTGGCTTTTTCACGCATACCTGTTGACCAATTATGGGCCACCAATCTTTTGTGTAATCGGTTGCGGGCAACTGTAGATCTAAGTAATGCAGTCGTCGTTTCGCCTGATGTTGGAAGTGCCGATGAAGCTAGCTTTTATGCGCAAAATCTAGATTTACCGATAGCAATTATGGATAAGAGGCGACATGGGGATGACGAAACAGCGGAAATCCTAAACGTTATTGGAGATATAGAGGGTAAAAATGCCTTGTTGTTTGACGATGAAGTATTAACCGGGGGGTCAATGATGGAGGCAATACATCAACTCAAAGAACGAGGGGCTAAGCGGATATTGGCCGGTTGCACTCATGGGGTTTTTGCCGGACAAGCCCTAGAGCGTATTAATGCTTCTCCTGTTGAACGTTTTATAACGACTAATACAATCCCATTATCTTCCGAGGAACCACAGGATAAGATTGATATCCTATCTGTTGCGCATTTGTTCGGTGATGCCATAAAGTCTATACATCATGGAGAATCTGTTAGTCGTCTATTAGATAAGAAATATGGAATGTAATACACATAAAAAATATTATGTAATCTTTGTATTGGCTTTTACATTTACTAGCGATAATTGTGAACATAAAATATCTTATTTATGGTAGAGTGCAGGGAGTGGGCTTCCGCTATTTTACACGTCAAAAAGCCCTGTCTTTAAATGTCAAAGGTTATGTAAAAAACTTAACCGGTGGCCAGGTTGAAGTTTGGGCCCAAGCAAACAAAAAAGTATTAGATGCCTTTATTGAAGTATTGAAACAGGGACCAACAAGAGCACGGGTAGAAAAGATCCATGCTGAAATACAACTAAGCAATATTAAATTAAAAGAGTTCAGCATTAACTAAAAGGAATAGTTTTGATAAATGGATTTTAAAAGTCTAATTCGCGATGTCCCAGATTTTCCTAAATCCGGGATAATGTTCAAGGATATTACCCCTTTGTTGAAGGATAATATAGCCTTTAATGCTGTTATACGTGAATTATCTAAACCTTTTAAGGAGGTTAAAATAGATCAGGTCTTGGGTATTGAATCCAGAGGTTTTATATTAGCTCCAGCTATTGCTCTCGAACTGGGGTGTGGATTTGTGCCGGTCCGTAAACCTGGAAAGTTACCTGCTGATACCCTAAAACAATCTTATGCGCTCGAATATGGTACTGATTCGGTGGAGATTCACCGTGACGCTTTGAGTAAAGGAAAAAACCTGTTGCTTGTTGATGACGTTTTAGCAACTGGGGGAACGATGGAAGCAACCTGCCGTTTAGTTGAAAAATTAGGCGGTACCATCGTCGCTACTTGTTTTTTGCTTGAACTTGCATTCTTAAATGGTAGATCAAAACTTGAACCCTATCCCGTTGAAACATTGTTAAGATATTAATAGTTTAATGTAGCTTTGATGGGGATGCACCCTGATTAATCTTAAGTGAGGAATAAATGGCTGAAGCTAATAAGAAATTAACCAAAGAAGAGTTAGAAGAAGATCAATTTCTGATCATGTTAACAAACCTAGTAGCTTATGTGCAGGAGCGTTTAACGCTATTTCTTGGCGCTCTTGTGGCATTAATTGCTGTCGTATTGCTGCTGAATTTTTATCAGCAATCAAAATCAGATGCGGCCTTAGAGGCGGCGGCATTATTAGGGGAAGCGTTAATAGCTGAGCAAAATGGCCAATTTGAGGAAGCGATCGACTTAGCTCAACGCTTAGTACAAACAAGTACATATAAAGGTACGGCAGAGACTGGAAAAGGGTATATATTTCTTGCTAATCGAATTTATGCTCAAGGTAAATATGCTGAAGCTGAAAACTATTATAACACATATTTAAATGATTTTGGTGACGTTGAAATGTTGGTATACGCAGCCTCAAACGGGTTGGCTGCATGTCTTGAAGCGCAAGGGCATTTACAAAAAGCAGCAGAAAAATACCGCGAATATGCTCAGAAACATCCCAATAAAATGGAAGCTGCAACTGCTCTTTACGAGGCTTCAAGGTGTTACAGTTTGAATGGTCAAATCGATCTTCAATTAGAAATGTTAGGAAAGATCACCCGAGATTTTCCTAAATCTCCAATTGCTACTTTAGCACGGCAACAAAAGGATATGCTCTAAGCGTTATGGCGGGTAGATTAAAAGTTTTTGCGGGACGTTCTAATCCAAAACTGGCGCTAGGAATTGCCCAAACATTGGGTGTTGAATTAGGAGCTATAGAATTCCTATCATTTAGTAATGAGAATGTCAAAGTCAAGATTTGCGAAAATGTACGGGGGTGTGATGTGTTTTTTATTCAGACGTCCTGTCCACCGGTTAATGATAATTTGATGGAATTACTTATTGCCTTGGATGCTTTGAAATTTGCTTCAGCAGGTCGGGTTACCGCTGTATTACCTTATTATCCCTACGCCTTAGCAGATCGTAAAGATGAACCACGCATTTCGATTGCTGGCCGTTTAGTAGCAGATTTGATTACAGAAGCTGGGGCAAATCGGATTCTGACGATGACCTTGCATAGTCCACAAACAATGGGCTTTTCACGTATTCCAATTGATCAACTCAGTGGTGTTCCAATAATTTGTGAAAACTTTAAAAACTTAGATTTAAAACAATGCGTTGCCGCTTCTCCTGATATAAGTCGTGCTAAAGTTACGGAACTTTATGCTAAATATCTTGGTTTACCATTAGTAGTAATGGATAAACGTCAGGTAAAAAATGGAGTAGAAGAGGTTCATGGGGTGATTGGGGAAGTAAAAGGCAAAGATGTTATATTTTTTGATGACGAAATTATTACTGGTCAAAAAATAATGGCCGGCGTTCAAGCGGTGCAAGAGCAAGGTGCTGGCCAGGTATATGCCGGTTGTGTTCATGGGACCTTAGCTGCTGGAGCAATAAACCGAATACGGGATTCTCAATTGAAAAGTCTGGCCATTACTGATACCATGCCATTGCATCAGGATCAGGGAAATGCGAAGATAACGCTTTGTTCCGTGGATAATCTGTTTGCCCTTGCTATTAAAGCTATTCATGATGAAACATCTATAAGTGCATTATTTTGAAAATATTATTTCTCGATTGTGATTGCTAATGAAGGTTGCTATACTTGCCGATATTCACGCCAACTTAGAAGCTCTTGAATCTGTTCTTATTGATGCCGGAAAACAAAGGGCTCAAAAATTTTATTTTTTAGGTGATGTTTTAGGCTATGGAGTTGATCCCATAGCATGTATTTGTCGGCTTAAAGAGGTCAATGCTATTTGTGTTATGGGAAACCATGATCAAGTATTAAAGAACCACAATTTAATAAAAGATTTCAATTATATGGCTAGATCTTCGTTAATAGAAACAACAAACAAATTAACTGCTGAAGATCGAGATTTCATTAATTCATTTACCTCTAAACATATAGAATATGACGCTGTGTTTTCTCACGCCAATCCTATTAGACCCGAAGAATGGGAACCTCTTTTTTTGCATGAGCAAGTGGCTTGGTGTCTAAATAATATGGAGGCTAATACCAGTTTTACGGGACATACACATTTAGGTAAAATTCACTGTAAAACTGGCAATAAAACGGTATCGTTGACTTCGACCCATGTGTCCTTAGGACGGCATAAGTATCTTATTAATCCAGGCAGCGTAGGCCAACCGCGTGACGGTGATTGGCGTGCCGCCTATGCTATATGGGATATTCGACGACGTTATGTTGAATTGCGACGAGTGGAATATCCTATTCAACGGACTCAAGAAAAAATCCTCCAAGCCGGTTTGCCTCAGTATATCGCCCAACGTCTTGAAAAAGGTGAATAAAAACGATTATGGAGGGCCTTGTAATACGAATTACAGGACTCCAGTGTCTGGTTTGGGTTGATAAGAAAATATGGCTTTGCGAATTACGAGGACGACTAAAGCAAGGACTTAAACGTACTAATTCCCCTGTTGTGGCCGGTGATAAAGTGCTAATTAGTCAAGCCAGCCAGGCTAAGGGAGTGGTTGAGTATGTTTATCCGAGAACTTCAAAAATATCAAGAGTGGCTAGTGGTTCCCGGCCGTTTGAACAAATATTAGCGGCTAATGTGGATCGTTTTATTGTTATTGTCGCGGTAAAAAATCCCAAAATTCGTCCCGGCTTTATAGATCGAGCGCTAATTATTGCAATGAAAAACGATATTCTTCCCGTATTATGCTTTAATAAGGTGGACTTGGGGATATCAGAACAAGTAAAAGAGATAGCTGAATTATATCAAAAGCTTGGTTATCATGTGGTCTTTACCAGTGCTAAAAGTGATGCGGGTAAAAATGAGTTAAAGGATATCCTGACGGCACGAGTTTCAACCTTAGTTGGTCAATCTGGAGTAGGAAAATCATCCTTGATAAATCGTATTGATCCCCATTTGAATATTAAGACCCAAGATATGATGCGGAAGCATGATCGAGGCCGTCATACTACTACAACGGTTCAATTGCATCCACTTGGAGGAGGAGGATTTGTTGCAGATACTCCTGGTATTAAAGAGCTCAAACCTTGGGAGATGTCTAAAGACGACTTAGAAGCATTTTTTATTGAGATGCATCCCTTTAACGATTTATGTAAATTTCGTAATTGTACCCATCTTCATGAACCGGGATGTGCTGTGTTGGAAGCCGTAAAGAATAAACAAATAGATAGTGTGCGTCTTGAATCTTACCGACGATTTTATAATGAGGTGGTTCAAAAAGAAAGCCATGAATGAACTGTCAATAAATTTCTTGTTAAAAACTTTTGGCCAGCATTTGGGGTTGCGCTTGATGGCTGGTCAGCATGGACAGCATCGGACAATAAATAATAGTGATATCAATCGTCCATCACTAGCTTTAACTGGGTTTGTCGATGTATTTTCTTATGATACGGTACAACTACTTGGTAATCATGAGCTTGAGTACTTACGTAGTTTACCCAAGGAGCGTTGTCGTCAAGCGTTAGAAATCATATATCAATTTGATTTGCCCTGTGTTATTGTAACCGCTAAAGGAGGTTTACCGCGTGAACTTAAAGAATGTGCCAACCAAGCTAATATTCCATTAATCCGTTCTGACTTTAACTCTGCTCAATTCTCTCATTTATTACATTTTTATCTCGACGACTTACTTGCTCCACAAGTTACTATGCACGGGACTCTAGTGGATGTTGATGGCGTCGGATTACTTTTTACCGGGCGCAGTGCAATAGGTAAAAGTGAGGTAGGATTGGATTTAGTAGAACGTGGGCATCGCTTAGTTGCGGATGATACGGTTAATATTACACGTAAATCTCAAGGTACTCTTGTTGGTGAAAGCCCTCCTTTATTGAAAGAGCATATGGAGATACGTGGTATTGGGATAATTAATGTAAAACGTTTATTTGGAGTACGTAGTATACGTCGGCAGAAACGTGTAGAAGTAATGGTCCAATTAGCTCAATGGGATAAAAATCAGGAATATGAAAGGGTTGGTTTAGAAGATAAGGCTCATACTATCTTAGGAGTAGAGATACCAGAAGTTTCTGTACCTTTATTTCCAGGAAAAAACATAACCGTTATTTCTGAAACTATAGCCCTAAATTACCTGTTGCGTTTGGAGGGGTATCATGCCGCCCAAAATTTCAATGAAAGCCTAATAGAACAAATGGAAAAAGAACATGGGAGAAAGAAAACAAAAAAATAATTTACAAGGAGTGGCATAAAAATTGCGGATCCTTGTAAATGAATATGTTTTCTGCCTAAGGTAGATTTTTTTTCCCATTATGGCTGGAGATAGGAAATGCGTTACAATAGAATGATTTTAGCCCTATACATTGGTATTGTCTGTATAGGGCTAAATCAAGTAGAGGGGCAAGAGTCGGTAGGTGAACGTCTTGAGACTATAATTGAAGACGATTTACGTACTAATTTAAAAAAAATAGATCGTTGGGGCCTAAAGCAATTACTATATACTGAGACCCAGGTAGACCAAGTCCAAAAAAAACGAGCTCAAATTTCTACGAATTCAGAAGAATTGGCTTTATTGGCGAACGATGAAGACAGTGGGGTGCGATTCTATGTAGCAGCTAATCGGTATACTTCACTTGATATCTTGGAGTCATTAGCTGCAGATGGTGTTGATTATGTACGTTGCGGGGTTGCAAATAGTTTGGCTTATGATCCTAGTGCTATAGAGCAAATACGTAATCGGGTTGAAAAAATCACCATGAACCTGGCTGTTGATACGGGCTTGCTTATTCGGTTGGTTCTGGCTAGTAATCCAGAATTGGCCCCGGCTGTATCTTTACGGTTAAGTGCTGATAAAGATATTATGGTGCGGGAGAAATTATCAGGAAATTTAAATATCAGCCAAGATGTACTTATTCATTTGGCACAAGATTCGGTGTTAACTGTTCGGCTCAATGCTCTTGTACACAAAAATATACCTTTTGCAATTTTACTTGAAAAAAGCCAAGATTTAGATTGGCAGGTTCGACAAGCCGTTAGTCTTAATCCCAATGTTTCTGGCACCTTATTAGATCGTTTAAGTAGTGATAAAAAAGTTGAAGTTCGTCGTCAAGTGGCTTTGCATGCTCGAACATTGCAAAAAACTTTAAAAGCAATGATTAAAGATGTGGATTTGCAAGTACTTAAAGCACTTGCCGAACATCCTAATGCTGATAGGGAAATATTAGCTAAGCTTGCGGTTCATCAAGATAATGAAGTTCGCATTACGGCAGAAAGACGCCTGGAGCCAATTTTGCGTCGAGAAATCAGGGAAGACGTGTTAGAACGATGGAATTTAAATTAAACACGACCTTAGGTTTGCCTCGATTCAACTGTATGCCTCAGAAAAAAAATCTTAAGCGCTAATCAAGTTAATTCAAGCTAAAAAAGCCATAAGGATGTAGAGAAGGTGAGCTAGGTGGGGGAGCTTGATTCGTCTACCTTTTTATTGAGTTCTACCAATTTATTATCTAATTTATCTACTAATTGTCTTAATCCCACAGCCTTGTTTTCAAGTTCGCTATTTTTTTTTATAAGGTTTTTTTCTTCTTTTTCCAATTTAATTAATGTCTCTTTTAGTTGTAGTATGGACTGGCTATCAAGGATAACTTTATTGCGCACTCTTTTTATAAATAGGCTGGTTCCATATTTACTAGCAATAATGACGATCATTCCTATAATAAACCCGGTATACCACATAATATTCCTATTTGAAGAGAATATGATAAGAATAAATATTTAAAGATGAATAATCCTAAATTAAAGGACGAATAACCAACTTGCAAACTAGTAATTTAATCGTGGCTTATCATGTCACAGCATAAATGGGTAATAGGTCTTATTGGTGGCAATCAAGGGACTGTTTATTTGCAGGCATTAGAGGGCATACCGGAAATAAAAATAGCCGGTATTGTCCCGTCTCAGATTAGAGATGACGCTATATATAAGGGACGGCAATATGTAGATGGAGATAGTTTATTTGAAGATAAGGAAATCAATGCTGTCCTTGTAATTTCACCACCAGAGGAACATAAATATTGGTTTCAATGTGCTTTTGAAGCCGGCAAGCACATAATTACCCCTACTTTAAGCGGCCAGCGTTATGCGCAAGTTAAATGCTTATCTAAACAATTTATTGCAAATGATTTACAGTGGTTTATACTCAAAGATAGTTTAGTTAGTGCATGGAGGAGATATCATGCCGGTTTAGGGGAATCATTTGATCCTACATTATATTTTGATCTTGAATTATCAATTCCATATAAATGGTTGCAAAGGGTAAAAGAGGGTATATTAAGTACCTACAGTTTAGGTGCTTTAAATATAATTACTAGCCCATGGGGAAAAATAGATTCAATATATGCTTATACTCGTAGTTACCTTTTAAACAAATCTCAAGAAGATATGGTTCATGCACAGATTAAATTTTATAATGGTGTGGAAGGGGTCGTACGCTTGAATGCATTGGGAGAAAAAGCTGAACTTAGATTAAATATATGGGGTAATAAATCACATCAAGTTTTTGAACACAAATTAATGCGTGATTTTGAAGTTAAAGACGTAAAAGAGCAATTTAAGGATATGATTTTTAATGTCCAGAAAAATGAAATGCAGGATAATAATATTGGGCAATTACGTGCCTTAAGATTAAGTGAATGGATTCAAAAATCCGCTAGGGTAAATAGAGAAATATATGCCAGTGAAATTGGTCAATGATGAGAATCTCTTAAAACAAAGAAGTCCTGTCTTGATAGCATTGGGCTTAGCAGGGATTTTGTTTTGTGTGGTACTTATG
>JACLAC010018334.1_pt1 | contig 32504 bp, 30 predicted proteins | sample 8027881 | NCBI WGS metagenome assembly JACLAC01 (sample SAMN15725517, study PRJNA655200) | protist metagenome | isolation source: fluorescence activated cell sorting (FACS) single amplified genomes of... | place: Spain: Blaines Bay Microbial Observatory, Mediterranean Sea | collected 2016-01-19 | reverse complement strand
GGTCGGAACTCGCCGTTGCAAAAACACGACAACCGGTCAGTTTCGCAATTTGTAGACCAGCGCTGCCAACACCGCTACCAACCGATAGAATTAGTACATCTTCACCCGGCTGAATTTTGGCTCGGGTTATTAACATGTGCCAAGCTGTTAGGTAGGCAATTGGAATGGCCGCAGCGGAGGAAAAATCCAAACTTTGGTCTATAAAAATAGCATTATTGGCAGGAGCGGCTACATATTCGGCGTACCCACCATTGGTATGAAAACCAATTAGTTTCTGTCGACCACATAAATTCTCATTACCATCGGTGCAGTCGTTGCATTGGCCACAACTGATGTTAGGTGATAGAACCACGCGATCACCAACCGAAATTTCAGATACGCGTGGACCAATATCTGCTACAACCCCAGCGATATCAGACCCTAGAATGTGTGGAAAAGGATCAACTTCTGGTCGATCTTGACGAGCTCTCAAATCCAGACGATTTATTGCACAAGCCTCAACTTGAACCAAAATCTCTGTCTCACTGATTTCGGGTGTGGCATAGTCGGTATAGGTTAGCTTATCGATTCCACCTTGTTGATATAAAACAATAGCTTTCATAGAATTGAATTTTTTAGTTTATGCAATAAAGACTACTAAAAATATGATTAAATTAGATTGGGATGAAATATTTCCTGCTTAGAGAGCAAAATCACTTGGGCACAAATTTCTCTGGAAAGTACCAAATCCAAACATGGTCGGCTTATAATCATTTATGTAATCCACATTACATCGTTCGGGAATTTGGTCTTCCATATTTAAACACCAGTAGCAGCCGTTGACTAATAAACGTCGTAGCCCTTCACTACACAAGTCCACTGATGCTCCCATGGTAGTATTGAAAACACGACAGATGTTACCGGTCTCACCAGTATAATTCTTTAGCCAGACTAATGGCATAGTAGATTTGTTGATTTTCGGTCGATCGCTTGATTGCATACCAACTAAAACTTGGCCGTTCATCAATATCTGCAGATTATCACCGACTAATTTTTTTACTCCATACACATCACTTGGTGCCCAAACATCTGCCACCCCTTTCAAAATTGGATGATCTTCGTATAGACCATTGATAACACCTAAAGCACTTTCTTTTCCGTGATGACCGTGGTGATTAATCCAAGTTTCACCGAGTACCTGTCGACCATAGCCCCCGTCAAAATCAACACTTTGGCAATCATACTTAGCGTAAGGACTTTCCAAGTTACGCTCATATTTGAAGGCGTGAGTAGCGGTTCGTAAACCCATTATAGGTTTTCCTGAATTTGTATAATCAACGATAAATTTCATCTGGTCGTCGGGCAATTCACGAAATCGGGTAAATAGAATCATCATATCAGCTGATTCTAGGTGCTGTAGACCCGGGATATTAGTTTGAACTTCTGGATCTATTTTTCCAGTATCTGGGTCAATTGCAAACAAAACGGTAGTTCGAAATCCATGGTGAGCAGACAAAATTTGGCCTAGCATTGGTAAAGCCTCTTCGGAACGATATTCCTCGTCTCCACTTACCAAAACAATATGTTTACCATTTCCTGCTCCATCATTACCCGGATATTGAACCCATAGATTATTGTTCTGACTCATATTTTTATTATAATCCTAATTTTTGACATTTTAGTTCGCTTGAATTCCGATCTAGTCAAGCCCCAAGAACTGGCGGTAAATTTCTTCGTACAACCGCACGTCCGTTAATGTATCTTGTCCTGATGAACGAAATGGTTCATCCATCCTAATGTGTTGGATGAAATGTTCGACTTCCCGATGATAAGCCCAAGTCCAACTTGGCTTTGGAATTGGTTGTGTCACCTCTTGATCATCACCTGCCCGATAGATTTCAACTTCGGCTGGTGTGTTTTTGAGGAGTAAAGGTGGGGCCCAGGTGTGTACCCATCCATGCTGAAAGTATATTTGCGTATGCTCATCCCAACGATAATGAGAAATACTACCTGATTCCAGAATAGCACGTATTCCGGCCATTTCAAAAATCACGATCCCCGAATAACCGTCATCGTCTAGATCGACTACTTTAACTTTAACGTCATCGCCCGCATCCAAGAGCCAACGTAAAAGATTAATATTGTGGGTATATTGTTGCAGGTAGCCGAGATAGGAACCAACTCGATTCTCAGGTAACCATTCAGGAACAGGGTTAGGAGCAGAAGGTTGCGCTTCATCTGTGGTAACTCTTGGCGTATCAAGGTTACAGACCCAGTCACCTCCAAAACCATGATTGCGTACATAGGTCAAGGCCCCTAGTTCACCTGATTGACGAAATTGATCAATATAAGACCTAGCTAACTCGTTTCCCGCATCGTATCGCTTCATGTAGCCAACCATAAGCTTAACGCCAGCCGATTCGGCAGCCTTCACCATTTCCTCGGCTTGTTTCACTGAAACGGCCATCGGTTTTTCCATGAATACGTGTTTGCCAGCACTAAGCAAGTCTTTGGCAATTTGCCCCTGCATAGCAAAACCAGCCGATACAGCTACTGCTTCAATCTCGTCATCCTTCGCTAACTCTATATGGTCTTGGTACAGTTTGGGTATTTGGTGTTTTTGCTGAACTTTTTGTCCTAGTTGATTACGGACTTCAGCAATAGCCAGTAGTTCACAATTAGGAAGACTAATAAAATTCGGGATGTGAACTTTTTGCGCCATAAACCCACAACCAACATAACCCAGTCTAACAGGATCCATTTTCCATTATCCCCCTTTGTAAACATGAGACAAGCACTTAAAGTTTTTGAAAAACAAGCTTTCGGGTAACTTCTTTTGACCCAACCTCTCAGATTTTAGCTTGTCAAGACTTCGAAAGACACCTATCATAAAACGTTAGACTGAGTTAACAAACGGAAACTATTTTCGATAATGTAAGATCGTCTCACCGGCTGCTAACAGAATAAAAAACGTACTGAAAACTCAGAAATCGGCTAACGCGTCTTGAAAAAAGAATTGTAAATCTAACGTTATGTACTGATGATACTTTTGTTTAAATTAGTATATAATCTGTAGTCTAATCTTGTGATCTATTCCTATATAAATTCTCTATGAAACAAATAGATACCAAATTAACCATTACAGTTCGGCAAATTTGGAATCGTAGTCCCGAAATTGGTCGTGAGCAAGTGAATTGATATAGTTATCAACGCCTGACTGATTTATCAAAGGTAAGTATCATTCTACCATTGAAAGCTGTAAATTATCGAATGGGACTCGATTCACCGATAAACTCATTATATCAGATATCAATTGTCAATCAAGTAGATAAAAAAACAAATTATATTGAGTTTAGTTATGTTTACAGTTAGGTGTTGGATATAGTGAATTTGCATATCGAATCTAACAGATCTAGTTCTGTTTCCAATGATATGATCTTTTACTGGAGACGGAAAATCTATCAATTGAGTTACTAATCAAGTCAGAAAAAATAATACCAGTACCCACAGATTTATGATTTCTGGATCCCCAAAAGAGTAGTCTTTACAGTTGTGTTTACTTTGAATGAGAATTTAACTTGACAGCTAGATTTAATAATTATTAGAAGGAGAGAAATATGATGATGACTGAAGGTAAAAATATGTTTACTATTTCTCCTGAAGGAATAGTTGAACTGCTTGATCAATCAGCCAAAGAAGCGTTATCCGTAGCAGAAAGGTATGCTGACTACTTCACTGATGTAGAAACCGGTCTGATCAATGGAGACGAGTATGGAGGGACTGATACCCGTGGGACTCTTTATTGTGCTATTGGTTTTTTGATGAGTGGAAAAACTAAACGTATTGAGCAAGGGCATAAATGGCTAGATAAATTGGGAGTTCTCGGTGGGCACTTTAATGTAATGGCAGGCCTAATGGCTCTTTATCATCTATCACCAGCCTTAAGCACGAGTCAAAAAGAAAATTTTCAGCAAGCAGTAAAAGGGTTTTTGAAGGATAATGGTGAAGACATCATTGCTGGGCGAAATAATAATATACCACTTGGTAATTGGACTGGTCGGCTAGCCGCAGGTTTGATGTTTGATGACACACAACTCGTTGATGATAGTATATGTGCTTTAGAGAAATTCGTTGACTTAGTTGAACCTCACGGAACCCTTCCAGAATTCAATAGCCCTACTTATCACCCAGTGACACTTCTTCTTCTCCGTATTATTTGTCAATTAGGTGAACCGCGCGCAACTCAAATAGCAAGAAAATTAGAAAACCACCTGTGGCTAGAATTAGCTTGGCGTTGGCACCCCAGAATTCGGCAACTCTGTGGACCATGGGGGCGAGCGTACCACGACAGCCTTTATGGTGGATCAGGTTTAGTATCTATGCTAGCTGATTTGTTATGGGGTGGGTTCTATAACGAATCTGTCGCTTACCAGTTTGTTCACGCGCACGATCACGCGTATGCTAGTTTATTAGTACTTCTGGCTCACCAACACCCCGTTGATGTTAGCAATATAGCATTACATAAACCACTACCTGCTACCGTGACCTCTTCAGCTGAACAATCGTTAGTCAAATTAGGGGACGACGATTCGAAAATCACCTGGATACCAGGGGGTATTTCAGAATTAACAACCTGGATGGATGAAAACCTGTCGGTGGCAACAGCTACAAAAACTCACGTTCATGGAATGCAGAATGCTAGCTATATCGCTCAATGGACACGTACCGGTGAATCCGTCAAAACATTATCTGATTTAGGTCAGGCCTTTGTTCGTTTTGTACAAAATCAACGGCGCCCTGGACAAACGAATCGCTACCTAAATCATCACCATGGCCAACCAATCGAAATCTCACCTAAACTATGGGCTGATGATGGGCGCCCGTCTGCTGTTCAATCAGGCTCTTCAGCCGTGATCGTCTATCAACCCAAACGACAAGAACGATGGACAGTAGAACGGCTAGAGATGTTTGTTGTATTACCCAGACTAGATACGATTGACCAAATTCTAGTCAACGGAAAAACTATTGTTGGGAATTACATTGGAGAACCATATCAATCCGTTGTGATTCGTAGTGGTCTCGTTTCACTTGGGGTTAAGTTTACGGCCACAGACACTGCCTATACCAATCCTTTGTTAATAATTGAGAGTTCGAGCAATCACCTACTAGTCGGACTGAAATTGGTTGAATTCACCAGACCAACCGAACTGCCAGAATCTGTTTTTCGCCGATATGGAGGTTGTATCGGGACAGACCTACGCTACACACCTACCCAGAAGTCTGTTGATCAGCTGGTGTTAGATATGACTCAGGCCTGCTTAGCAGATAAGTGGGAAATGGCGGTTTTTGGTGGCCATAGAGAGATCAAATTCCAGATTGGGAACAAAAACTTGATGGGTCGATTTGAGCCCATATCTGAATCTTGGCTAGATAGGCGGTTCCCATTAGCAACTGGCCACCACGAAAAAATTAAAATGGCTAAAATTTAAGCCCAATGTAAGAATTTTGGTGGCCGATTGGATTAAGCTTGTGAGGCCTCACAAGCTTAATCCAATCCTTAGAAGGGTTTCGATCCCTTAATCCCAGTCAAAGCATTTTCCTAACTCATCTGTATTGAAAGGTAGTTGGTGGAAATTGGTGTGAGGAAAGTCATCAGTCGGAAACAGACCAAAGAGGTGCCAATCAGCGAAAACTCGAAGGGCCTCAAAATCTTCCTGGCTTTGATAATGCCCACCTGGCCGCACGTAGATTCCATTTTTGCTGGGGCATTTTAGAAAACTATAGATTGGCTGAGTCGCCAGAAAAGCAACCGCAGTACCCTTGGGGTTTGCCCATTCATCTTCTATACCTTCAGTCCGCAGAAGTGGACGAGGAGCAACTAAACCCATTAGGAAATGTTGATCAAACGGTAGATTTTCCTCCTGACCTGTCCACTTCTCGAATTCGGCTTGAGTCCATGCCCACCAACGATCTCGGCTAGTCAAAGCAGCTAAGTCTTCACAACCTTCGTCTAATGCTAAATATGAGCCGGCACCAGCACACCCAGATCCTGCGGGATTTACCAAGGCAAATCGATCATCGGTACTACCAGCTAAAAGCGCTGTTTTTCCATTTCGTGAATGTCCAGAAACCATGATTCGTTTCGAATCGACTTCGGGTAAGGTTAGAGCATATTCAAGTAGGCGAATTGCCCCCCAAGCCCAAACAGAAATGGATCCCCAAGTATATTCTGCTGAAAGCCGTTGATAGGCATCTCTGGCGGGCCCAACAATTGGTTTACCCATTTCCATGGGTTCTAGTTGGTTGTTATGATAACTGAGAACACAATAACCATTATCCAATAATATGGAAATTCGATCCATATCAGATAAATCACCCACATAGATCAGAACAGGTAAGCCATCTTGGCCAAAGTTATTTAGAGTTTTTTTTCGTTTCTCAATGACCGTGGATGAAGGGCGATAGAACTTCACATCCAGATCAAAATTTATTTCTGGAGACTTATTATCGGGGATAAAAATAAATCTTAGCTGATCAAATTGATTTTGATTTTGGATTTGTTGGCTATCGATAGTTTCAACGCGAACTGTCTCCGGGGCAGGTGGCATTGTTCCATATTGTAAGTCTAACATCATTTGACAAATCTCAGATCGTCTTATTTCCCAGTCGCTGAGGGTTGAAACAATTTTTCCATTCGAAAAAAGAAAAGGGTTAGGTAATTTCTTTATCAATCGCACAAGCTCTAATTATCTCCTTTTGTGGCATTAGAGTCGGCTAGTGAAAACCCTAGCACGATCTAAGAGAGCCGAAGTGTTACTGACTCCGTTCCGAGTATATCTAAGAAAAGTGATAAAAATACGTATGGTAAAATAAATATGGTCTTATTTACGTTGCAACTGATCTAATCTGCGATAAGCCCAAACAGCATGATTCATTTCAATTGTACATTTTTAATGCATCCGAAAAAATGAAAGCGAAAACATTTTTGCACGATTATAACTCATCACTGACCGTAATTGTGATACTGGATTTGCTTTGAGGTATCAGGCACAGTATGAAATCAGGAAATACACGGTCCGAATGGCCACATGGATAATTTTAGGAAGGATTTACTGAATCCTGAGGAATGTGAAAACAATCCATAAGGGATTTTAAATCGGTTGGGGTTTGGCTAGTAAAAGTATGTAGTTGTTCAGTCAGTGGGTGAATGAAACCAAGTGTTTGAGCATGCAGTGCTTGTCGATTTAGCTGACTCAAAATTTGCCTCATATGATTACTAGTAGCTTCGTTACATCCTCGTTTCGCCCCCCCTCCATATGTTAAATCGCCCACTATTGGATGGCCAATGGTGGAAAGATGAGCACGAATTTGGTGTGTGCGGCCAGTTTCAAGTTGGAGTTGCAGCAGAGTTAATCGATCCAGACGATCTAACACTTGGTAATGAGTAACGGCCCGTCGTCCTCCATCTACAACTGTCATTTGGCGAAAATCCTTCTTACTTCGACCTAACGGAGCTGAAATTGTACCTGACTCATTTTTCAGTTGACCACATACCACAGCCTGATAGGTTCGTTGAGTACTGTGCGCCTTGAATTGCGCTGACAAGTGTTGGAAAGCAAACTGGCTTTTAGCGACAACTATAACGCCAGTAGTGTCCTTATCTAAACGATGAACTAGACCCTGTCTTTCAATTGTTCTCTGCTTATCTCCAAAATAGTACAATAGCCCATTGACTAAGGTTCCTTTTCGTAAACCTTCCGTTGGCTGTACAACTAGTCCTGCAGGTTTATCCAAAACTGCCAGATGTTCATCCTGAAATAAAATTGGTATAGGTATTAATTCTGCATGTAGTTCTTCAGGTGCATAAATTGATTCTAAGCTCGAAAGACATAAGGATACTTGGTCTCCCAATCGTAGTTTGTAACTAGGTTTTCGACTCTGTCCATTAACTTTTATTAAAATCTGTTGGATAATTTTCTGGGCTTGAGATCGGGATAACTCCCCTATATGTATTTGCTTTTGTAATAGTTGGGTCAAATAAACGTCTAGTCGATAACCGGCTTGATCGGTTTCGATTTCTGCGACATAGTTTGTAGACGCCATAATTAATTATTGGAGTCAATTACGTCAGTTTGAGTGCACGAATTTGGCTAACAACTCGAGACACAATTTCAATGGTGGTTTCAATCTCAGAAACGGTGTTGGTATAACCAACAGAAAAACGGACTGTACTCTGAGCTAATTCCGCATTAATACCTAGCTGGGCTATCACATGCGAAGGTTCCATCGATCCCGACGCACAAGCAGATCCGCTTGAAACACAAATCCCTTCCATATCCAACCTAAGAATCAAATTTTCAGCGGAAACATCAGTGAAAATGAGACTCACAATACCCGGGATTCGCTCATGGCAATTCGGTGGACTATTATCAAAGACTCTTTCTATACGATTTAATAAACCTTGTCGTAAAAGTTCAGCTAACTGTGTAATATGAGCAAATTTCTGTTCAAGTGTTCGGTGCACAATTTCGGCAGCCTTCCCTAGACCAACGATTCCTGCCACATTTTCGGTTCCTGCTCGACGATTTCGTTCATGTTCACCGCCGTGAAGTAGATTATTAATCCTTTGACGACGCCGTACATACAAACAACCAACGCCTTTAGGGCCATTAAACTTATGAGCAGAAATAGATAAAAGATCTAAACCTATTTCTTCAACATTGACGGGAATTTTACCAACTGATTGCACTGCGTCAGAATGGACTGAAATTCCCGTATTCTTGGCAATTTGACAAATCTTGTCAATGGGGTGAATAGTACCAATCTCGTTGTTCGCATGCATCAAAGAAATCAAGACAGTTTCATCGGATACAGCTGATTGAATATCTGCTAATGAAACACGACCATAACGATCAACTGACAAATAAGTCACCTTCAGGCCATGCTTTTCTAAGTATTGGCAAGGATGCAAAACTGCATGGTGTTCGGTAGCACAAGTTATCAGGTGTAAGTCTCGCTGGGGTGCTTTTTGTCTATAATGAGTGATTAGGCCCTTAATAGCCTGATTATTTGACTCGGTTGCTCCACTAGTGAAAACGATTTCACTGGATCGACTGGCTCCGATCAGAGTTGCTACCTGTTCCCTGGCAATTTCAATTGCATTTCGAGATCGACGACCGAGGGTATGCAAACTGGAAGCATTGCCAAATTGATTGGTCATAAATGGCTCCATGGCAGCATAGACTTCAGGGTCAACAGGAGTCGTTGCACTATGATCTAGATAGATATACTTGTCCAAGTTCTTCATTACATTTTAGACCATTTACTTCCTTGGTAATAAGCTTTCTATAGCCAATTATAGCAGATGGTTTTAGGTGAATGGGACTTTTGGGTTGATGATTGGCTAAATTGGTGTGTAATAAAATTATGAGAAATCAGATCTATCTGCTTGTACTAATCTATCGATTTACTCAAAAAAGAGATTTTCTATTGTGCCATGCACTTTGGAAATACAAAACATATTTGTTTGTTTTTCTTGGAGGTATAGACACAATCTGATACAATGCGCGTCTAGTCTGGTTTAGGATCTATTTTGTTTCGTTGAAAAAATGTTGGTGGAGCCAAGTCGATTTTGTACCATGATATATTACTTCGATAACAATATAGAATATTATTTCTCTTTTACTATGGATCCTTTCAGTAGACTATAAGAATCGAGGGGGGTAGTGTGTGGCGTGCTAACTTCGAAAAAATGTATAAATCTCTCATCTGTGCCTCATCTGTCATCTGATTTAACCGTACAAATAATCATTGAATGTATATAGCTGTCAGTATAGACATATCTTGTAGTTGCTGGATTTTCTCGTGAATATTATTTTCTTTTTCCAAAAGTATTGGTATAGAACGAATAATGTGATTTTTTCCCGCGCTTCTTTCATACACTTAGTAATTCTGTTGATTTGCTTGCTTTTCCCGCTTATACCTTCAGCTATGGGTAGTGATTCTAATCCTAAGTGTGTTGCCGCTCAATGGACAGAAACGCCGCCTAAAATTGATGGTAATCTGAATGACGAAAATTGGAAAAAGTCTACAATCATCAAAAAATTAGTTCAGCACCAACCAAACCCAGGGGCACCAACTAACCTGAAAACTAACATATACCTGTCATATGACAGTTCACACCTTTATATTGGGTTCGAGTGCTTCAAGGATGATATGGATCAAATGATGGCCAATGAAACTCGTCGTGATTCTCGTTTTTTCCTTGACGACTATGTGGGAGTCTATATAGATACTTATCTGGATTTGAGGAATTGTTATGGTTTCGAACTCAACTCACTCGGAACTCAAGCTGATAGAAGAGTACAAAACGAGGGGGCCAACAGCGGTAGAAGTGGTTCCGATATGGCTTGGGATTGCAATTGGAATGGTCAATCTATCAGAGAAAAAGATAAATGGACAGCTGAATTCTCTATTCCATTCGCTGAACTCCGATTCCCAAAAAAAGAGAAAAAGCCTTGGGGGATTAACTTCTGGCGGAAAGATCGTTCGAGCAGAGAAGAACTGTCATGGGCTGATCTTGGGGGAAAGGAATACGCAGTTTCCCGGTTTGGCCATCTGATAGATTTAGATGTTGATCGATTGAAGACGCGACGACCACTTAAAATTAAACCTTATCTGACAGTTCGCCCCCAGAAGATCTACGACCAAGAGCTTGAAACTAAAGCTGACGTTGGTCTTGATTTTCGATATCCGCTTTCAAGCTTGTCTTTTGATTTGACGTTGAACCCAGACTTTGCACAAATTGAGGCTGATCCCGACCGGGTGAATTTAACTGATATCCCACTTCGTTTTGCAGAAAAACGCCCTTTCTTTCAAGAAGGTAACGAAATTTTTCAAACACCACTCGAGCTTTTCTACAGTAGGCGAATAGAGGATTTGAAAACAGGGGCAAAGATGGCAGGGAAAATTGGGAATTTTAATACGGCTCTAGTGTTTGCTCAAGCTGGGCCAGAAGATACAGAAAGGGAGGCAAAAAGTGACATTTTGCCTCCCTTGGATGATTACCGTTATTCCGTTTTCCGTCTTCAAAGAGAATTTGGAAAAAATACTACTGTTGGGTTTTTAGGAACAACTAAAGACCAAGTGGAAGATAGTCGGTACGACCGTAGTTCCGGTATTGATGCAAGGCTAGTGTTACCAAAAAATCTAGAATTAAACTTAGCTTACGCTAGTGAGTGGAAAACAACTGAGGAATGGATAGAAAAAAATATAAACAGTGACCAAGCATTCTTCGCAGAACTATCCCAAGAGGCTAATCTTCTATCTTGGCAGAGTTCGTTTAAGGCGCGTTACTTTGATATCGGGCAGTATTTTCAACCTGAAACTGGTTTTATTCCACGTATTGATCGACGTGGAGTAAATTTATCAGGCAAGATCGAGAAACGTCAAAAGTCAAAAATTAATTTCCTGAACCACGAGACAGAATACGAACGCCTCCGTAATCATCGTGGTGAATTAACCAATCATCGATTTAGGTTTCAGAACATTATTGGTTTTGAGGATTTTTTTCTGTTTTTTAGTCCACAATGGTATTATCGTCTGGATGACGAAAATCGAGCTTTTACCGATCGAACTCTTGACCTGTTTTTAGGTTGGATTCCAACCCAACCTAAATGGATTTCGATCCGTGTTCGTAATTCAATTGGGATTCGAAATGATAAAGAGAGTTTTTTTGTAGGACCAGAAATATACCTTCGCCCAACATCTAAGCTAAATTTTGAATTCCGCCAACAACGTTTAATCGAAGAAAAAAAGTTGATCGATAACACTCTTCGATTTGTTGCTAATTACCAATTTGCCCAACGAATGTATATACGATCTAGTTTAGAGCAAACTGTTGAAGAGGAAAGACGATTCTTTGCCTTATTTGCATACGAGTACGCACCTGAAAGTAACTTATTCATAGTTTACAATTACAACCAAAAAATAGAGGGTAAAGAACACCTTCTATTCTTTAAGTTAGTCCATCTCTTTAAACTATTTGGTTAAAAGGTATTTTCCGTATTGAGATTCCAGGCTATTATGGTCTTATCACTTAGATCTGACTTTAACAGGGCAGATTCCACTGACGTATTGACCAGATTAATTAAGTTGAATACATAAAAAATTCTACATTTTACAGGTGGATATAAATATCGTTTCTGCCACAATTGTTCCCTCAATTTGTAATTCCCATGAACTACGATCGAATCGTATCGGTTTACTCCCAGGAGGCCCATCCGGGATAGGGCCTGAACTAGTTGCCAGTCTATTATTTGACAATAAAACGATCGCACAAACAGAAATCCTCATTATTGGCAGCGAGTCAGTGCTTTTGTCAGGCGCTATCACAGTAAGTAGTAATCTCAAATATACAAAACCAGTTGATTATAATTGGATTAATGAACTCTGTAAAACAGAGAAAATCCTATTGGATGAGGGGGGGCAAGTCATACCGAAAGAGATTACAGCTTTCCTCTAGGACAAATTGACACAAAATCAGGTGAATATGTCCTAGACTCAATTCAAGTGGCAGTTATGGCTTTAAATACAAACTGAATTGGTGCTCTAGTTTTTGGTCTCTTCAACAAACAATCGATGAATTCAGCAGGACTAACGACTAAGAGCGAACTTGATTACTTTGCTCGGTTGATGGATTACCGAGGAATACGTGGCGAAGTCAATATACTACCATTATCGGATAAATTTCTGTGGACATCGAGAGTTACATCTTATGTTCCACTGAAGGCCGTCTCTAGCGAAATTAACCGTGACAGTATTGTTAATTCTGTCACGGTTAATACACCAAACGTTATTAGACTACGGTTATAAACGTCCAAAAATTGCTGTTGCGGTGCTGAGAACCCACATGCAGGTGAAGGTGGGCTATTTGGTCAAGAAGAAATCGAATTAATCAAACCAGCTATCCAAGTTAAAAATGATAAATTCGACATTCAGGCTGTTGAGCCACTATCACCAGACACGACTTTTGTCCGAGCTAAAAATGGAGAATTCGACGCCGCTGTAACTATGTACCACGACCAGGGACAAATCGCTATGAAGTTAATGGGTTTTGAGCAAGGAATAACTTTACAAGCAGGTTTATCATGGATTGTTACTACACCTGCTCATGATACCGATTTTGATATAGCAGGAAAAGGTCTTGCCAAAGTAAGTGCTTTTCGGGAAGCACTTACACTTGCGAGAAAAATGATCAGTTAATACATTAGGATTCCGATCTTCAACTGGAAGTCATTTGTCAAAGTATCCATATTCGTCTTTTGATAGTAATCGCCAAGCTTATTTAATATAGAACAATAATGAACTGGGAATATTACCACCAACTCAGACCAGATCAGTTGGAAGCGATGATTAAAGAAAAACCGGTTGCTTTTTGGCCATTGGGCCTGATAGAACACCACGGCTGGCACTTACCCATCGGATTTGATGGATTGAAAGCGGAAAAGCTCTGTATACGTATTGCTGAAAAAACTGGGGGGGTTATTCTGCCCACCATGTGGTGGGGGGCTTTGGGTGGACACAGTGAATTTAAATGGACACATTACCAAAACCCAACAACTTGTGCTGATATACTCACTACGACCGTTGCACAACTAATCAGTTTCGGATTTCGGATTATAGTCTTAATGGCTGGTCATTATCCGTGGCAGTCTATTTTGGAACAGCAATTGGAAAGTTTGAAATCGGCTTATCCTCACATTGACTTCTGGGGAGGGACAGAAATCTCTATTTGTGAATCGGAAGTTAAAATTGATGGCGATCATGCAGGAAAAGAAGAGACATCCTACGGACTAGCTATGTTTCCAGAATTTGTTGATTTATCTGCCTTACGAGATGGTCGAGACCAAACCGTGTGGCCAAAAAATCTAGCCCCACCACTAGAAGATCAACACCATCGCGTAGTGTATGACCCTAATAATCCAATGTTTGCCCAAATGGGAGAGCCTGCAAACCTTGCTACAACCGATCACGGCAATCGGTCTTTACAGAAGGTAGTCAACTACTTGGCTGACCAAATCCGACACCAACTATCTGAAAACACTACAACACTATAGCCGAAGTATAAGGGACACGCGATTACTGTTTCCTAGCTGGTCATGTCCAATAAAAGCATAGTCAATAGCGAAGGCGGCACCAGAAACGAAAGCCAAGCGAAAACCTGCCCCAGCGGTCAGTTGGTGTATGTTACCAAAACTGCCTTGTTTCTGTAATATACCACTTCTTATTGAAAGTAAGTCGTTAATGACATATTCACCACCAAAGTGAAACTCCGTCTTCTGTCTTATATTAGCATCTAAGGCTAAGGATAATTGGCTATTTAAGAAGGGGATTTTCTGATGGTAAGCCGTACCAATTCGTAGATTGGGTCGGATCGATTCACTATGAGAAGCTTGTCCTGCGCTTTGAGGGACAGTGTTCCAAAAAAGACGAGTGCGAAAGTAATCTTGTAGTACTAGACCAACTGCTAACTGACCTGAGCGTTGATTTGTTGTCTTCCAAAGTAGACCTAAGTCACTACCAATTCCCAGCGCGTTAAAATGTTTTAGTGTCGTCATATAGATCATTTTTAGATTGACACCGATTGCTAGTTGACCTAACTGCTGTCCATAAGATACTAGGAAAGCATTTTGGCCCGCACTGAAGGTGGATTTTTTGCTCGGCCGATTGGACGGCCCAATCGGTTGGGATGGAAACTTGACTGTAGTTTGTTGAATGTTATCAATGCCAACTCTTAACCAACTTAAACCAACAGTCCGACTTTGCCCTAGAGAGTGTACGTAATTTGAAAAGCTATAACTATCCAATCCATTGATACTGGCCTGCATAAAGGTCATTTCACTATGCGTTAGTTGCGCTAGCCCTGCAGGGTTCCAGTAAGTAGCGGTCGAATCATTGGCAATAGCGGTAAAACTTCCTCCCATGGACAATGGTCTAGCACCTACGCCAAGAGTTAAAAAATCACCTACATAGGCAACATGAGAATTTGAAGGAACATTACCAGCTATACCCTCGTCTGAATCCAAAGCCAGTAGTACTTCCGATTCTATCAGTAGTACTAATATAGATAACAAAAGTACTATAGTTTTTATCTTTATTCTTGAGTAGAATTTAAAACCCATTTGTACGATCTATTGCCTGAAATTATACCTAAAAGTTAACCATCTGGATTATAACATAATCGATTATAGTTGGAGACTAGGCATACTCAATAATTTATAAAACTCATCGATAGACTCTTCGTTGTATAAGTAGAGATTTATCAACATTTACTTGATTAGATGTCGGTGTAGTCGATAACTCCTGTGCAGGATACGCGAAGTTCACTGTTTTGACCAGAGGTACATGGTCAGATAATATTTACTGACTAGTTTAATTGAGGTAAAATTTACTCATTTCAATGAGATTTGACATGTCAGCGAAGTGCTTGTTAAGAGCTACTCAAGGTAGGATAACCAATATGATTTCCGATCTGTCTCACCATCATCAGCCGATTAGTAATTTCTTAGATAGAAACAGCAATCAAAATCTAGAGACGTTTCAGCTAACCGAAGACCAGCTCAGTTTCTATCATACGAATGGATATTTGACTGGTATTCCGATACTTTCAAAGTCCCAAGTCGGAATTCTAACAACCGAGCTAGAGCAACTAATGGATCCGGTTTCTTCTGACAATTCTCTTTTTTACGAATTTAATCTAAACGAAAGTACGGAGCCAAATAAAGTTTTATTCCACGCACTTGGTGCTTGGAGAATTACGGCTGGTTTTCACGATGTTTTATGGCATCCAGCATTTGTAGTAGCTGCAAATCAATTGTTGGGTGGAGCAGTTCGATTTTGGCACGATCAGCTTTTTTGCAAACCGGCACAACACGGTGGAGTCGTTGCTTGGCATCAAGATTACTCCTACTGGACTAGAACTCAACCCATGTCTCATCTGACTTGTTGGATCGCTTTGGACGATACAGACCGAGATAATGGTTGTGTTCACTACATTCCTGGTAGCCACAAGTGGGATCTTTTGCCAATTACCGGTTTAGCCGGTGATATGGAAGCAATTCAACAAGTCTTGACCGAAGAGCAATGGATCCAATTTCAATCACCAACACCAATCGAATTGAAAGCTGGACAGGCCACGTTTCACCACCCGTTGATGGTTCATGGTTCTTTTGAAAACGAGACCGATCGCCCAAGAAGAGCTACTGTTATCAACGTGTTTCAGGATGGTGTCATTTCTAAGCAAGCAAAACCAATGTTGAAAGGCACAGATCCAATTCCTGTTGGTAAAAAAATGGAGGGCAGATTCTATCCACTTTTAAACAGCTAACCAAAAAATTAACAAGAGCCGTCAAATCGGCTAAGTCTGAACACCAAGAAAGCTGAAATGCTAACAGCTACTAAGCCCAAAAACAGCGGTAATCGAAGGTTAATATTAACCAGTAAACTGGCCGTAAGATAACCACTTAAAAAACCAATGCTCCAAGCCAAATGTACCAAACCGACCCCACGTCCAGTTTCGTCGTTAGCTAAAAATTGCTTGATAAAACGTGGCATAGTGGTCGATAGAGACCATGCAGCACCGGAGGCTAAAACCCCAGCAACGAAAAATCCGATGGCTGATTGCATTACCATCATTAAACCAATGAGGCTAAAAAAGATCAGTAAATGTGAGCCTATGGCTGGCTTTATGACACCAATTCGGTCACAAACAACACCTGTGAATAACAAACAAAGGCAAGCAAACACATCACTACTTCCACCGAAGAATCCTGTTATTTGAATGTCTGTTAGGCGTGCCATCAATAATGGGAGTAAGAATTGGAGACTCCCCCAAGAGAATGTACTAAAAAATCGAATGGCCGCCAAAATAACGACCCTAGGACGATTAATGATAGCTGAGTAAGTTTTCCACCAACTTTGCCTCTTAAAAGCTAAGGTATTTATCGAATTCGTACCTGATTGATCTGGCAAAACCAACACGGCGAAGATAGCCAACAGGACTCCACTACCTAGAGCTAACCATCCAAAGTTTGCATAACCATGTTTTTGTATCAAAATACCAGCTATCGATTTTCCAAAGGCTTGCCCTAGAATGCCACTTAAGAAGTAGGCCGCAGATGCACGGCCCAAGGCCGCGGTATCAACAGCTCCAATCAAGTAAGATTGGCCACCAGATGATTTTAGACCTGAAGCAACACCTTGCAAACATAGAACTGCTAAGATAAAAGCTGGGTTAGAACTTACAAAAACAAGGCCGACTAAGAATATTCCAATAATACCAGCAACGAATGTCCGCTTACGACCCAACTGATCACAGACGGCACCAGCTACTAAAGCAGAAAAACCACCTAAACCAATCGGGATTGCACGTAAGATACCTGCTAACCATAAACGTGACCCTAGGGTATCTTCTACATACTTAGGAAACAAATACTGGACAGGCTGAGAGATAACACCTAAGCCAAACAGGATGATACATAGTATTATCAGTTGGCGATTAAGCATCTTATGCTTACATTTTTACTGTAGTATCGGTACTAAAGCTAGCTAATCTTTTTCGTAAACCGTCCATGATTATTTCAACACCTACACCGTTGTTTTCTTCAAACGGTAGGATTAGATCAGCGTATTTCTTGCAAGGCTCTGTGTAGACGGAATAGTTCGGTGTTACATCCCGACGATACCAATCGATTTGCCATTTTAGATCAAAATTAGGTGTATCAGCACTTCTAAGCAATCGTCTTAGAACACGTTCATGAGGGTCAACATCCAGATAAATCTTAATTTGTAACAAATCACGAATCTGCTGATGCCAGAAGATTAGATGACCTTCTAAAATAACCAGATCAGAGGGAGAGATAGTTGTCAATTTTTGCTTGCTACTGAGCGATCGACTGCCAGAAACCGGAACTTGGATAGGTTGACGATTCGACAACAAACTCAGGTGTTCAATTAAAGATGACCACAAAATCGCCGATGGGTGATTAGATGTAATGATCCGATCTCTTTCATCCGGTTCGTATTCTGAGAAGTCTCTAAAGTAGTGATCTTGATTAAGAATAACGGGCGAAAAGTCAGCTAAGTTGTCAGCTAACTGATGTGCTAACGTAGTTTTTCCAGCCGCCGACCCACCCATGATACCAATAATAACAGGTTTCACTTTTTTCACTTAAATAGATCCTAAAATTCACCGTCTAAAAACATAGTGATTTTGGATAGTGGAGCTGGTCGATTGCTCATTCCTTCTGCTGCTGGTATACCCGTCGGGTCAGCAGCAGTATAGTGCATTTTGCCAGACATTTGTTCGATATTGAAGCGAAATCGAAAGGATTTTCCTAGATCGTAGTAGGTGCCAGCTCCCCAACCAAATACGTTTTGATTGACTAGAGTTAGCATCTGATTTCTAATTTTGTCCCATGCTTCGGTCTTCATTCCAACATCGGTTAGTTCGATGAATGCGTTGGCGCCAGCTTCACGGTAATTATAGGAGTTATGATTGAGAATACAAGTTAAATCTAAGCCAATTTTATTTTTAATGGTTTTTGTTTTGTCTCTCGTATCCATTGGAAAAGAACCTCGAAAATCAGAGTACTGGGGGCCACGGAACCACGTATCGCTAATTTTTGACTCCCAGGATAAGCTATTGGTCAATGACAGACGAATATCTTGGTTAATATCGTAAGCAAATAATAAGTCATTATTAAGCTTATTTTTCATCCCGATGGTTTCATACTCACCACCAGCCGCTATGTCCGCATCTAAATCATCCTCATTGTCAATGACAGTGTTATCATAAGAATCAATAAAACGAAATTTGACTTCGGTCTGCAACCCTGCGTGTAAGAAGGGGCGGGTCACTTGATATCGATGGATTTGTAAAGTATCTGAATCAACCAAATAAACGAAACCATTAGGGTCAATAGCCTTCAACTGCAGGAAAAGATCGGCGACTTTTTCTCGGTCCAATCGGATTAGAATATTGCCTCGATATTTACCACTAGGACTAAATTTTTGAATTCTTTTGATACGGGTACGAAAGATTCGATTAACTGTACCACCATAACGAAAAGGATCAAATTGGCGACGTGGTAATTGAGTAGCAAAATCCTTTTTATAAACTGCCTTATCAGCCACTAATAAAGTATCGTCTGAGAGAATACTTAGGTAAAAGGGTTGAATTAACTGGCCCGGTCGATCACCATAATGACCAAAGCTAAGTTGAAATTTACCGAAGGTATCGTATTTAACCACTCGGTGAGCTTTCTGATCTAATAGGTATAGATTTCCCTTTGAATCAACAGCCATATCTCCAATTTCTATTACTTGTCCTACACCGGCTTGAGCTGTCTTGGCTAACCATACAGGTTCACCGTCCGCCGAAAATTTGTGTATTTCTTCATCGTCGGAAACATATATGTTCTCATCTTGATCGATACAAATATGAAAGGGGCGTCCAGTACTACCTTGCGGAACAAATAGGGCGTAGTTCCCATCGGTGTCCAGAGAGGGATAGGCGTTGAGTAATAAGTCGGGGTGCCGAGATAGGTATTGTTGGCGAGCAAACTTCGGAATTTTCAGAATTTGACGTAAATCATGAATACGAATCGTATTGATCAGGTTACCATCGGCTGAAAATTTGTGAATACAGGGGGAATGATTAAATATTTTGGGTGTGTCTGTGCCCTCAATGTGCACGGTTTCCCAGTCGGTTACGTAAATATATCCTCTGCTACTAACTGCAAGATCAGTTGGCGAAACCAATGCAAGAGTTCCTTCTGGTGTTTTTTGGGTAGATATCTTGAATTTGTTGTCCCCCAAAACCGTTAATTTTTGCACTGAGACCAACGTACGGTCCAAGACAACAATTTCACCCTCTGGGCTGAAATCTAAAATTGTTTTTGCAGAAAATTCGCCTTTGTCTCGGCCTTTTCGACCGAATTGCCCCACATGTCGAAGTTCATCAGATGATAGCGGACAAATCAATAAGAGGAAAAACAAAATCGAATAAACAGTTCTCATAATCGAACTAAGTCTAATTTTTGTTTCCCTCAGTGCGTTAAAAATTCAGATCACTAGGATCTAAGCAATTTTTTTTAATTTGGTCTAGAATCCCATTTACGAAACGAGGCGAATCCTCAGAACCAAATTTTTTCGCTAACTCAATTGCCTCATTAATTGAAACTATAGGTGGAATATCTTCTAAATAGAGCATTTCATAGGAACCGGCACGTAGAATCGACAAGTCGGCTATGTGCAACCGGCGCAAATTCCAATCAGTTAAGGCTGACTGAATAGTATCATCAATTTGAACTAAATTTTTTAAAGTTCCGACTAAAATCAGATTGGCAAAATTCTGAGTTGACGTATCAGCTGAATCAATTACAACTACGTCATCATCATCTATAGACTCTACTGAAATGTGTACTTCTTCCGTAAATTGATCTGAGTTTTCTATGGTAGGGTCTATTCCCTCGACCACAGAAGGGTCTATTCCCTCGACCACAGAAGGGTCTATTCTCTCGATCACAGAAGCGTTATTAACACTCCGATCCCAGTACAGGCGTTGAAATAACTCTATCAATTCCTCTTCTGCGAATTTCGGTGCCTGCTTGCTAACCCAATACTTCTCAATTTCAATGACCTGATCTTGTCGATGGCGTCGAGTCGCTTGAGGACTATACTGAGATCGAGCCGGAGTCCAAAACAATCGTCTAAACAAGTGAATCGGAACATACAGATCAGGATCTATAAAAAAAGACTGCTGCCAATATTGTTTCTGAATTTGCTCAGCAGTGAGGTTAGGATACACTGCCGCCTGATACAACATTTGAAGAGCAAATGATCTGGCCTCAGATCGCATTTAGTCGGTCCATCTCTGCTGGGTTAGCAGGCAAGTTTATCAGCCAAAGACTAAGCCTGTCAATACCCTTGTAGTCGTTGCTATTGATTACAAGCAAACAACTTGACCAGTCCGGGACGATTCGTAGAGAGAAGTGAAGATTGCAACCGACTTTCTTCCTTCCTCTCCATCAGCCATCACCGATCGACCATCGATAATCGCGCCTACCATATCTTCAACAATATCGTATGGGATTTCTTTTTCGATTAAGACTTGATTGATACTAGTAGTTTCTTCTCCCTTAATCTGTAAGTCAACGTCCCCTGACTTATCCATAGTAATTGTTCCGTTAGTTCCGTTGATTTGTAGTGTCGTTCCCAAACTAGGGTAGCTACAGGTAGTAGTTTGTATGACGCCAAATGCACCACTTTCGAAGGTCAGAATACCAACCGCACAATCTTCGGTTTCAATCTGATGGTTGAAGGTTCCGAATTTACCTTGTACAGTTTTCACTGGTCCAACAAACCACTGTAATTGGTCAATAGAATGGACACCTTGATTAGCAGCTGAGCCTCCTTCTGTTCTAGATCGGCTACGCCAACCTGGTGGCCAACCTCCTTGATAGTAAGACTCACTTCTATACCATTTCATGCGCAAATCCGCCAGAACTACTTTACCAATTAACCCGGTAGTGATAGCTTGATGTACCTGGTGGTCAATTTTTCGATACCGACAAACAAAATCGATAGCCAAAACTAAATTAGCCTTTTTTGCTGATTCAATCAGTTGATTGCATTTCTCCAGGCTAATATCCATCGGTTTTGTTAAAAAAACATGTTTCCCACGGCTAATTGCTTTACTAGCAAAATCAACGTGTGTACCACTAGATGTGTAAATACCAATGACCTCAATATCGCCCCGATCCACCATATCATCATAGCTGGTAGTCCAATCACAACCTAGTTCTTGGGCAGTATTCTGGGCTACACTCTCTTGCAAATCACAGACACAAACCAAGTCAGCACCTGCTGCCTGCGCAACAGACAAAGCCGTTTTTTTTCCCCTACCCAAACCTAGAATGCCAAATTTTACTTTTCTCACCATAATTATTAGAACCTCCTAATGTTTTAGATATTCACCAAATTAGACTCGTCTAGCAATTAAAGGTCATGCTTGCACAAACCATATTAATTTTTCCCGCAAATTTATTACCGAAAATAGTGTGACAGAATCGAGTTTGAAAAAAACAAATGATGCAAAGTATAATAGTCGTCTTAGTTCAACGTGAGGAGCAATGTAATGGGTGCACTCGGTGGTTGGGAAATTCTTATTATCTTCATGGGTTTGCTTCTGCTTTTTGGCCCCAAGAAATTACCAGAGATGGGCAGTGCAGTTGGCAAAGCAATTCGAGAGTTCAAAAATGCGGGCAAAGAAATACAGCAAGACATCACACAGGCTGTAGAAACAGTTGATAGTACAGAATCCGACAGCAAGTCGGGTCGATAACTAATGCCAGCGGATGCGATAGATCCTTCGGCAGAAATGACGTTCCTCGAACATTTAGAGGAGTTTCGTAGGCGGGTTATCGTTTCATTGATTACAGTTGGCTTTTTCATGTTGATTAGTCTGTCTTTCGGTAAGCCTATAGAAAGAATTCTTCGATTACCACTAGATCTTTCTACTAATGTTCTATTAGCGAGCCTGATCGAGAAGATTAACGGTCCTGCCGCTTCTTTCTTTGGCTTTCTGGCTATTACTCTTCGAGCAAGCGCTTCTAGTGTGAATGCGACTCTAATGAAATTAAGCCCTTTGAGTGGCATTACTACTTACCTAAAAGTCAGTATGACCTTCGGCGCCTTATTAGCTTCCCCGGTTGTCTTATATCAAGTTTGGGCGTTTATCATGCCAGCCCTAACCTCGCGCGAAAAAAAAGTCTTATTGCCTCTCTTCTTTATTATTCTTTTCTTTTTTTTTGGTGGAGCTTTGTTTGCTTTTTTCATTGTAGTGCCTGTAGTGTTTGATTTTTCTGCGCAGCTCTATCCTAGCATGATTAATAACTGGGATATCGAGCAATATTTCAACTTCATTTTACAATTATTACTAGGTTTTGGTATAGCCTTCGAACTCCCGATTGCAATGGCTTTTCTAGCTTGGATAGGTGCTATTGATACCAATGGTTTTCAAGAGAAACGAGGTCTTGCTACCATTGGTATTTTTGTTTTGTCCGCTTTCTTGACCCCATCCGATCCTGGTTCAATGTTGCTAATGGCAGTACCTCTGATATTGCTGTATGAACTGGGCATGTTTTTCGCTTATGTGTTGGAGAGACCACGTGGTTATTCATAACTCTAGACTTATCAAACAAAGCTAACAAAAGATTCGACAAAAATAGACAGGAGCTCGTATACTCATGACTGATCTGCACGAACAACTCGCCCGCCTTTACGACGTACAACAGTTGGATGCTAAAGCCCTCAGTATTCACCGCCATACAAGAAGCGTACCTCAAGAAATCCAAAAACTGGATAGTGCTCTGGACACATTCCAACAAGCAGTTGGAGCAAAAAAAACTGAAATTTCTGAAGCGGAAAAAACTCAGCGTTCGATTCAGGGCGAGATTGAACAACTGGACGAGAAAAGAAATAAATTGACGATGCAGATGCGAAGTGTCAAAACCAACAAGGAATATGAGGCGCTAGATAAAGAGATCGAATTTTTAGATCAGAAGGAAGCAGAATTAGAGGATCATACCCTAGGGCTACTAGAGCGAATTGATCAATTGAAGGTCGAACTTGATGAAACTTCTGAACAATTAAAAATCCAGAAGACTGAACAAAAGTCCCGCAAAAAAGCCTATGAATTAGAGAAAGCAGAACTGACAAAAAGTATTAAGGCCATGGGAAAACAGAGGAAAATACTTTGTCAAGATTTAGATCGGCAGATTTTTGACCAATATCAACTCTGGATGAAGCGCCGACAAGATACTTATTTGGCTCCAATTATTGATGGGGCTTGTGGGAGTTGTCAGATGAAACTCCCTCCACAGTTGGCTGGTGAAATTCCGCGTCGGCAGGAGATTATGCGTTGCCCAGTTTGTAGGAAAGTTTTGTTTTCTACCCCAGAGATAAACGACGAAAAAGAATAACCGAAAAAGGGCTGACTAATTCTACAACAGTAGTTATATGCCTGCTGTATTTCTGATTCTAGTACGTAATAAACCCCAATTTCTCCACCTGGTTTTTTGGAAGATAATCCTTTCATTGGCTGTGTGGGGGCCACACATGTACATTTGGGCGGGCCCAGTGGCTGCTAAGCCTAGCTATAAGCTAAAAACTGTAGTGATTGACCCTGGGCACGGGGGGAGAGATACAGGTTGTATCAGCCCTTGGAAAACCAAAGAAAAAACAGTCACTCTGGCAATCTCCTTAAAATTGTACCAAGAGCTGAAAAAATCCAAATACGCCGTTCATTTGACTCGTGATACGGATAGGTATGTCAGTTTGCCTGAGAGGGTACAGATAGCAAACGCTTACCCACCAGATCAAACATTATTTGTTAGTATTCATTGTAATGCTCACACTAATCAGAAAATATTCGGCATGGAAAGCTATATTTTTGATCTGCAGCCGAGTGATGAACAAGCAGCAAAATTGGCTGTACGGGAAAACGAAGAAGAAGAAATAGATGTGATTAACTTCATCGAAAGTAGTTTACACAAGCGAGGGAGTGAGAGATTTAGTTGGGATGCTGCTAAAATCACACAATCGGTTTTAGTTACGGAATTAAATGCTAAAGATCGAAATGTAAACGCTCCAGATGGCAGCGTAAAGAGGGCTCCGTTCCGGGTACTAGCGGATACTAAAATGCCGGCTATTCTCATCGAGCTAGGTTTTCTGTCTAATCTCACTGAACACAATCAACTCATCTCTGATAAACGACAAAAGAAAATTGCAAAATCTATAGTCAATGCCATAAAAAAGTTTGATCAAAAAACACATCCAGAAACGAAATAACAAGAATGCCTGATCATTATCAGTCGGCTAGTTGGGCTAGCCCAACTAATAGCTTAATTGCTTTGACCACATATAGATATTTCGATCGTCAGAAGTTAGGTGATATATCGTCGAAAATTGTTTTTTGTCAGCAGATACATAGTGATCGAGTGATTCAGGTAAGCCATGAATTAACGGGCCGTCCGAGAGCGGATGCCATGATCACGGATCAGGCTAACTTAGGTTTAGCTATTCTTACAGCTGATTGTGTTCCTGTATTCATTCACGACCAAAAACGATCTATCATTGGTATCGCTCACGCGGGTTGGAGAGGAACAATAGCTCATATTGCCAGTAAAACATTGTTGAAGATGGGAAAAAATTTCGGGACACTGCCATTAGACTGCCAAGCTCACTTCGGTCCATCTATTCAAAAGTGTTGTTATCAAGTCAGTGAACATTTAGCAGATCGATTTGTTGACAAATTTGGGGAAAGCGTAAGGATAAATAGAAAATTTCTGGATTTGCCTACTGCCAACAAGATCCAGCTACAACGACAAGGAATGTCCAATAAAGCGATTTCGATGGCCACGGATTGTACAGCATGTCGCCCCGAACTCTTTTATTCCTATCGATCTGAATCTACTGATGGGCGAATGATTTCTTTAATAGCCTTGAGAGCTACTTAGGAGCTTTGCTTGCTAAGGCACTAAGTAGCGGTATTCTTGACTGGAATAGATGAGATCATGATTGTCGTTGTATCCCCATAAAGCAATGAAGTAGTTGCCTGAAGGTAGTGGGGTCGACGCGCCCAAGATTATACCATTACGCACATCTGCCCCATCGCTAAAGCTAACGTTACCTTCTCTACCCCGAGCCAAGCCTGAATGCCATGTCCATACTGCATCAATTGGATTTGCAATTGTCCGGTCATCCAAATCAATTTTTTGCTGAAAGATTCCGATTCTCATATATTTCGACCCAGTGGAACGCCAAGCGAAAGAAGGAGTTGGTGTATTGGGTGTGATTTCTAACTCAACCATGATCGTTTGATAAAAAAGACGGTTTTGTAAAAAAGTATCGGACTGCCGAGCCAAAGAAACTCCTTCTGAATCCAATGATTCCTCGGGCGTGGAATCGTCCATCAACTCACACCCAACCAATAGAATTACTGTGAAAATGGCACCTATCCATATAAAATACCCAATCAGTTTGCTATTATTTTTACACATTTTTCTAGTTCTGTCTTTTTTGCTTCGGCCATAGGCTATAGGTTCCAGCTAAACCAAAGTAAAGCCGATTAAGAGAAATAGTCTGTTTTTGATACGTCGAATCGCCCCAATAATTGGCCTGTTTTTGGTAATAAATAACTGTACCGCTAAATTCTGCCCCTGTAAATAACTGCATTTTTAAGTGATGACCAAAATAAATACGACTACCAACCTCAACACCGGCTACCGGATTAGATGTTTCTAATTCGGTTAATCTACGGTCGATTATCGGTGTAGTTTGGTAATCAAATTGACTAGTGGTAATCCCCAATTGCAGACCAACGTACAGATCGAGTTGGTTGGTCCATTCTATTAGGTTATACTGGCTTAGGAAAACAAAGCGATTCATCTGAAAAGTGAATCTTGAACTTCCAGGATTCGGACCCAATACAGTATCAATTTTTTGTTTTCCTTCCCAGCTGGTGGAACTAAAATCAAATCCAAACTGCCAAGTACCAAACTTAGATAAATAACGAAAAGAAGTCGCTGGTAAGACTTTTAGAATAGACTGATTTAGTGAGTGAAGGTGGAGTTGCGAACCAATGCTGAAATTCATGGAATCTAAGTGGCGTTGCTTTTGTAGTAATTGATCGGTAATTTGGTCAATCAAGTCAATATCAACCAATAGGTGTTGGCCGGACTGAATTTTCACAACTCTTCGGTGAGTTACATAACCCTTCTTCTTGATTTCGAGTTGGTGTGGGTGATTAGCCGGCACCGCTAAACTCTGACTAGGTGTTTGGCCAATCTTTTGATCATTAAGCCAGATTTCCGCTGAGCTTGGTTCAGAAATAATCGACAATTTGGCATCGTAGTAATGGATCAGTACAGGTAGGAACTTAGATACTTGATCCTCAATTTTTGCCAGTAAACTAATTCCAAAACGATCTTCGAAGTTTTGATTACATACAATTTGGCCAGCTGAGAAATCAATCAAACTAAGAGTCAGTAGCAATAAATTACTGTGATTCTGATGGCTTTGGATTTCGACTTTGATTAGCCCATCCAATCCAGTCTGCCTACGTACACTTAATAACTCAACTTTGTCCATTTTTAAGATTTCGTCAGGTAAATAGATGTTTCCTTCGTAGGTTTTTACATTAGAAACCTGATTAAGCTGATTAAAAACAGAAAGTCGTATAGCTTGAGCGGTTACCTCTAATTCAGTTTCATTGGTTTTTGATTCGAGGTAAATCGAAATTTGCGAATTAGCCAATCTACAAAAAGAACCAATCAGAAGAAAATAAAAAACAAGCCGAAACAAAATCATTGACTATATGCTCCCTCATACAGGCGCTGAAGTGATAGCACTCGCTTGTACATACATCAAGCCGTTGTATTACCTTGGAACTTGTTCCTTACTATAACAAGCAAAACAGTATTTTCCAAGTGGCTTATCATTTTGTACAGATGGTTGGAACTACAAAATCAGTCAAGTGATCTTCGACAAATAAATATCCAAAAAGATAATCGTTTATGATGAAAATTTGCCTAACCCCTCAAACTAAATTCGGTTGTTAATTGTCGAGGCTTGTGTTACACTGACCAACGCAAATTTTAGTAGGGAATCGTTAAAATAGTGAATATCCATGAATACCAGGCCAAAGATATTTTAGATTCTTTTGGTGTGCCAGTGCCTCAAGGAGGAGTCGCCAAAACTCCTGAAGAAGCCGAAGCTATTGCCAAGGAGCTCAATGTAGGTTTGTACGTAGTCAAAGCCCAGATTCACGCGGGTGGCCGTGGCAAAGGCGGTGGTGTTAAGTTAGCTAAGAATCCAGCCGAAGTTCGCGAACGAGCTGATGAAATCTTGGGTATGCAGTTGATTACTCACCAGACTGGTCCAGAAGGGAAACTAGTACGACAAGTTTTGGTAGCTGAAGCGAGTGATATCAAGAATGAACTCTACTTAGGTTTAGTCATTGACCGGGAAACTTCTCGTATTACCTTGATGGCCAGCGAAGAAGGTGGAGTAGATATTGAAAAGGTAGCTGAAGAAACACCGGAAAAAATTGTCAAGCAAAGTGTTGACCCCGCCGTCGGCCTACAAGCTTTTCAGGCGCGTCAATTGGCTTTCGGTTTGAATTTGCCAAACGAAGTGATTCGGCCTGCGACCAATTTGATTATTGACGTTTACCGAGCCTTTGTTGAGTGTGATTGCTCCCTGATGGAAATCAATCCTTTAGCTATCGTTTCCGGAGACAGTGGAGTCGAAATTTTAGCTCTAGATGCAAAAATCAATTTTGACGATAACGCCTTGTACCGTCACGAGAAGATTGGAACGTTGCGGGATAAAAACGAAGAAGATGCTAGAGAACTTGAAGCAAAAGAGTCCGGACTGAGTTATATCAGTTTGGATGGAAATATCGGTTGTATGGTTAATGGAGCTGGTTTAGCAATGGCTACCATGGATGTTATCAAACTCTATGGCGCGGAACCTGCAAATTTTCTGGATGTTGGTGGTAGTGCGACCACGCAGGCTGTGGCCCATGCATTTAGGTTGATCCTGAGCGATCCCAAAGTAGAAGCCGTAATGGTCAACATTTTCGGTGGGATCATGAAGTGCGATACTATTGCTAATGGTATTGTTGAAGCCATTAAGCAGGTCAATCTAACCGTTCCTTTGGTTGTTCGCCTAGAAGGAACAAATGTTGAAATGGGTCGAAAAATCTTGTCGGAATCAGGGCTTGAGCTTATGACCGCTGATAGCTTATCAGATGCAGCAGAGAAAGCCGTATGTGCTATAGGTTCCTAATTGCTCAGCATTTTAGAAGAAATTGTTTGCCTTGCGGGTAAATATTAATCGTAAGTCTCATCTGACTTGACTCTTTTGTTTCAGAGAACACACGGCTAGTTAATAGGAAAAAATAGGTTTTAGAAAGCCGGATCAGATTTGATAGCTATTTCTTCTGAGACTCGCTTAGCTTAGATCCACCCTAGCTTATTGGGGTATCTGTTCCGTTCCAGTTTCCTGCTTTTAAAAAATACAGGTTCTCTATGTACTGTTTCATCTGATGTAATTTTTCCCTTCCTTGTTTTTATGTTTCATCGTTATTTTTTAAACTAATCGTATTAATACTCAATCGGCATAGAAAATGGCTGTAGATATAATTTGAAACAACTCTTGCTTGCTGTCTGTTTTATACTGAACAAGTTAACAAAAACTAGCTGAGTTGTAGGTCAAAAAGTACGTATTTGAGACCGGCCTTGTTTCCATTTGCTAAATGTGTTTTATGTGATCGAATTTTTAGTTAAAAATGAGGTGGCAAATGCCGAGTAGAAAAACTCGTGTAGCTATTATTGGTCTTGGTCGAATGGGTAGTACTATTGATGATGAAGGACACACAAAGTATCCGTATTCTATAGCCGCATCAACTAAAGCTAGTCCTCATCTAGAGTTGGTTGCAGGTGTTGATATAATAGAGGAAAAACGTACTGCTTTTACCAAACGTTGGGGAATCGAGGCTGTTTATCAGGATTTTGGTAGAATGATTGAGGTCGAAAAACCAGATCTAGTAGCCGTCTGTACTGCCGCATGCTTACCCAAGCCTGCTAATTCATCTCCAGGCCCAGACCATAGAGATGATAGCCATGCTGATTTGACTGTTGCCTTGGCAAAGATGAATATCCCTATGCTTTACGTGGAAAAAGCAATGGCTTCGTCCATGAAACGAGCAGACGAAGTTTTGAAAGTTGTCGCACGTGATGATTTGAAATTTAACACAGGTGTTTTGCGCCGTTTTGATAATCGATATGCTATGGTACGTAAAGCTGTGGCTTCTGGTTCGATTGGCAAAATTCTTTCAGTTGTTCATTATGCACCTTCAACTTTGATGCACGGCCACATTCATTCTATAGATACAATCTCTTTTTTGATCGGGGACCCAACGATTGAAGCCGTACGTGGCGATCTTTTACCACGCGAGGCCTCCTTTTTTGGCCGACATATTGATCATGACCCAAGGGCTGTATATCAATTACGATTTGCAGGCAATATCGATGCCTATACAGTTCCTGCAGGGAAATGGGAATTTGAGGTGTTAGGTAGCGAAGGCTGCATACGTCTACTCAATAACGGTTCCTTGGCTGTACTGCGTAGGGAAAATGATCGAGGTGGCTGGAAGGAAGAACCACTAAAAACAGTAAGACTTACGAGCCCTGTTGTCAGATGTTTAGAGGATTTAGTTCAATCTAGAGCTACAGGTCAGCCCACGAAAGGAAACGTGCAGCTAACTCATCATATCACTGAAGCATGTATCGGCGTAGCAGAAAGCCACTTGGCAGGTGGTACATGGGTTAATTTACCTCTTTTAGACCGTGATCTATATATTTTTCATGTTTAGAAAATACTTTCCGCCACATAATGGTCTTTTCATTTGTATGGTAACTGTGCCTTTCGTTATCCAGCAGCGTGATACTGTAAACATTAGCTTTAGTAGAGTAATCTGTCATATTGGCATTTGCTGCGAAATAGCTAAGAACAAGTCAATATATATTGGAGCAAATAAGGATTTTAGATTCGATAGTTGGTTGTCAGTCCTAATTGACATCCTGTGGCGATTAAACTTAAAAGCTCGTGCCTATTGATTGGTGGTGGTTTTGATTTCAGTAGAGCAGCTTTGCAAAAAAATTGGCTACACGAACTTGCTGGAAAATATCAATCTTTCACTACCCAGCCGACAAGTAGCGGTTATTTTTGGTCCAAACGGAGTAGGAAAAAGTACATTACTCAAAATCATTTCCACTCTTGAACCATTGACCAATGGCCAAATTCTTTATCGTGGCCAATCGGTATATAAACAACTGAGCAAATTCCGTCAAGCAATCGGCTTGGTAATGCATGAACCCCTAGCATATCCCAACTTAACAGCTAGAGAGAACTTAAAGTTCTTGGGTAACCTCTACAGAACAAAAGACCTCGAACAAAGAGTTGACAACTTGCTATCAGAGTTTGGCTTAATCGATCAGGCTGATCGACCAATCTGTCATTTCTCGCGTGGTATGATGCAGAAATTCATGATTGCGAAAGCACTCCTGAACGACCCGCACACCCTACTTTTAGACGAACCATTTTCTGGGCTTGATCAAGTATCTATCAGTGTGCTACTTGATCGAATTGAAGAACTTCGGTCATCAGGAAAATCAATTTTGATGACGACGCACAACTTGGGTTTGGGCTACTCAGCTGGATCAAAATTTTATGCATTAGCCCACAAACATCTAGTTCATTTGGGTGATAAACTTACCCACAAACTACCAAAAATCGAAATAGCCTACCGAAGTTTAGTTACGCCAATTATTCCACTTTCCCATTCAGAATGATTCCAGCACCACCAGCGATCCAAATCTGGTGGCGAGATTCTGTTTGGTGTATGGCAATGGATCGGAGTGCTGTGGCACGTCCACCTGATTGCGTCTCCCAAGTTTGACCACCATCTGTAGTGTACAAGATGACATGAGCAAAAATATCACCACCGACAGCCCAACCACGTTGACCATCGACAAATAAAATATCGTGCAAATCATCATAGGCGTCTGTTTCCTGCTGACTCCAAGTTTTTCCACCGTCGATTGTGTTCAGAACCAGTCCTTCTTGACCTGAAATCCAACCGAGTTCTGGCGTACTGAAGTAAATGGAATAGAGATTGTGATCAATTTCATCAAGTACCACTTTTTCCCAATTCTGACCAGAATCAACTGTATGCATAACCGTGCCAAAAGATCCAACAATCCAACCTTCATTTGGAGAAACAAAAAATACATCTTCTAGGTTAGTGCGTTTTTCTCCTACTCTTACTCGCTCCGACTCACCAGCCCATGACTTGCCGCCATCTACACTTTTTAGTACTGTGCTATTTTCTCCGACCATAAACCCGATCTGATCAGTCACCATCCAGGTTTTTGTGATTCTCCGGCGGTTTTCAACTTGTGGTGCTTGCCAAGAAACACCACCATCATGAGTCATGAGAATCATGCCACCGGTACCCGTCATGAAACCCGTTTTGTCGTCACTAAAATATACGTTCCACAAGTCTCCTATCCGTTCCTGTTTCAAATCTATATTTTCCCAGCTTTTTCCTCCATCCGTGGTGTGTAATGCTAATCCTTGTAGTCCAACAGCCCAGCCATTGTTATGGTCAATAAAATGAACAGCTTTGAGATCTCCTTGTATTCCATCGTTTCGGTCAAAGTCGTCTTGTCGAGTAACATTCCACTCTTGAGATGAAGCAATTGATATTACTAAAACACTAAGTAACACCAATAAGTTAGTAAATTTCAATTTTTTCACGTGCTATCTGGCTCCTATTAGATTACGAGGTTTCATGATGAAGGTAGTCTAACAGAGCTTCAGTCATTCATCAAATA
>JACLAC010017959.1_pt1 | contig 32515 bp, 28 predicted proteins | sample 8027881 | NCBI WGS metagenome assembly JACLAC01 (sample SAMN15725517, study PRJNA655200) | protist metagenome | isolation source: fluorescence activated cell sorting (FACS) single amplified genomes of... | place: Spain: Blaines Bay Microbial Observatory, Mediterranean Sea | collected 2016-01-19 | reverse complement strand
GCCATCCCAATCGTTCTAGCCAATATCACCGTACCTCTACTGAGCTTGGTAGATACGGGAGTAGTCGGACAAATTGACTCTCCCATCCCAATTGCAGCTGTGGGGATGGGTGGCTTGATTCTGAGTACAACCTACTGGTTTTTTGGTTTTTTGAGAATGGGCACCACGGGCCTGGCTTCCCAAGCCTTTGGCGCCCAAGACAGTGCCGAGGTGACTGCGATTTTGACCAGAGTACTGTTGCTTGGTGGAGTCGGTGGGTTATTGATCATTGCTTTGCAGAGTCCTCTGTTCTGGCTTGCCTTCCGGGTCTCTCCTGCTACAGAGTTGGTGGAGTCCCAGGCGCGATTGTACATGCAGATTCGGGTGCTCAGTGCTCCTGCTGCAGTAGCTCTCTACGGATTGAACGGCTGGTTGATTGCCCAAGAGCGTACCCGCTCAGTATTGTTACTTCAAATCTGGATGAATGGACTCAACATCCTGTTGGATCTTTGGTTTGTGATGGGCCTAGGCTGGGGAGTGCAAGGAGTTGCCTGGGCCAGTTTTCTCGCCGAGATCAGTGGGTTACTACTAGGGTTGCTGCTTTGTCGAGACATCTGGCGGGGAAGGGACTGGTGCAATTGGTCGAGAGTGTTTGATCGACACCTAGTGCTGCGCATGGTGAGTGTCAATCGGGATATCCTACTACGCACCTTGATGCTGCAGTGCATTTTTGTTTCTTTCCTGTTTGTTGCGGCTGATTTTGGCGAGGTTGAGTTGGCTGCTACACATGTGCTGGAGCAGTTCCTGATGGTTACTGCTTTTGCCTTGGACGGGTTCGCCTTTGCTGCCGAGACCTTGGTTGGTCAAGCGATTGGTGCGCGCAGTCGGGTGGGGTTACGTCAGAGTGTTTTGATGTCAAGTTACTGGGCCGTAGGAATCGCATTATTACTGACACTTGTGATTGCCTTGTTTGGGACTTGGACAATCGAGTTGCTCAGCAAGTCTGAGGAAGTAAGGCAAACTGCAGTCAAGTATCTTCCGTTTCTCTTGCTCATGCCGATTTTCGGGGTGGCATCTTGGATGTTAGACGGGATCTTCATTGGTGCCACGCAAACCAGAGACATGCGCAATATGATGGCTATCAGCCTAGTAATCTATGGAATCGCTTTAATCTCCTTGGTACCGATCTTCGACTTGTTCGGACTGTGGACAGCCTTGCTGATATCACTGATCGCCCGTGGTGTGACCTTGGGATTGTGCTATCCTAATTTGGAAAAACAAATTTTAGCTGACAACTAAACGATTTTGTTGATTTCAGCGAAGCCCAGGTGATACTGCAAAATGGCTACTCTGGAACTGAATCGGTCGCATCGCATCCAGATTCCAGTTGATCCACGCCAGCCTAGGATTTAGAGTGTTTTCTTCCAGGAAATGGTTTTCTACTTGAGTGGATCTCTCCAAACTGTCAGTTCCCTCCTGTTGATCTATCTCAGCATTCTTCTGCTGCGTATTTCAGGATGCTTCCTGTTCGACAGGTTCAACCAGTGGCAGAGTTTTGCTAAAGTGCTGGGCCAACGTTGACGATAGAGTGGAAAGGGCTGCCAATCCAATGAGGACTAGCACTCCACTCTCAAAATGCTCATAACCTCCAACGCTGACCGCCAACGACCCCCCGAAGATGCCAAAACCCATTTGGCCCGCACCAACAATTCCTGATGCGCTTCCTCCCAGCTTTCCTGCCGCTGCAATCGCACCCATGGTCGCATTAGCGATTACAAAACCTGATGCGAAACCAAATAAGAAACATGGAATCGCAATCAAAGTGGGATGGTACCATCCTATAAAGCTTGGCAGCAGCAATGCGCTGGTTGCTATGATCGAAATCAAGCCACCAATCTGCGACATCCTCTCGATTCCAATACGGTGAACAAAGTTTTTTGTAATCAAATTCCCCAGGGTGTATCCACATGGAATCAACACAAACCAAAAACCCATTTCTGTATTGTCAACGCCAATTCTCTGATATTCAAATGGAACAAACCCAATCATCGTGAAAAAAATTCCAACACAAAATGAGGAAGCAAGCATGAACGTTAGGAACATCGGATTTGTCAACAGGATCAAATGATCTTGCACCAGGCTGCCCAATCGAATTTGTGGAATCGGTCGCAGATTGGTTTCTGGTAAAAAGATGAAATTCAATGCCAGCGGGATTAAGCCTGCGAAGAAGATCCCAAACATGATCCCTTTCCAACCGATCAGATCACTGATCAGACCACCAAAGGCAAAACTGAAGATTGGCACAATCACCATGATCCCACTGATTGTTGCGAAGGCTCCGGCCGCTTCCAATCGACCATATGAATCGTTGATGATCGCTCGTATGATCGAGGCAATCGAAGCAGCACCAAGGCCCTGCAGCACGCGGGCAAGTACGAGTACCTCAAAAGACTCTGCCGAAGCAGCTAGCAGCCCCCCAAGGGCAAATCCAACTAGGCCAACCAGCAGTGGGCGACGACGCCCATAACGATCGGAGAGTGGTCCGTAGATCAATTGAGAGACTGCCATCGCAATGAAATAGCCCGAGAGCAGAGACTGCGCAGCAGCTTCATCCACACTGAAGTATTTGGTGATCGAGTTGAGTGCCGGTGAAATGATCGTGATTCCAGCAGTGCCACAACCCATGGTGACAACCAGCAGCCAAGTGGCTACTTTTCGGGGAACGAGCGGATTCACTGATGTTGATTTTGTGAACAAGTGGTAGAACTCAAGAAAGAAAAGATAGAAAACTGAAAACTTCAGGGAAGTTGATTCCTGAAATCAAAGAAACCAGCACTGTGCACCCCACCCCAACCGTATTGACGAACTGTTTTATCAAAAACGACGTAGTGTGGAGTCCCTGACCCTGAGTAGATTGGCAGGAAATGGAGGCTGGTTTTCTCCGCTTCAGTGGTGGTACCTGTAAAGAATGCCAGCATCCGCTCTGGGAATTGAGGATGAGGATACATGATGGATGCTGCCAATTCCCCAACATACTCTTTACCCTCCAGGCGCAGTCCGTTTTCCGTGAACTCAAGGGGAGTGTGAGGCAATAGCTTCTTGATCATTAAATTGGATTTTGGATTGCCCAACATCACTAAGTTGAACTCTGATTCGATAGACTCTGTCACTTCAGTATCTGCAATCACTCGCACGGAGCCATTGGCTCTGCGCCAGAATCGAATCGCAATCTGATTTGCTCGGTGCAGCAACATTTCCTGCTGATGCGTTCCTCCCTGCGTTCCGTAGACCAACACAAAGGTTCGGAAGAAAACAGACTTCAATGCAGGATACTTTGTGGCTAATTGCGCTGCTGAATCTGGTTCTGGACCCAATAGCATCGGGGAATCATCCGAGATCGGATAGTGCTGCTGATTCCAAATAATCCGTTGAATCGGCAGATTGAGAGCACCCCAGTCAACCTCTATTGCTGATACATTCTCAGTATTCAACAAAATCTTTTCTCCGATCACTTCCACAGAAATTTTCGTCTGCTGCATTGCTTCTTTTTGTGAAAGAACACGAATCCAATAAAAGGTGTCGTTGATCGAGAGGTCGAAAAGACGAATATTGAATTGCTGAGGATATCGATTACGAACCTGTTGTTTCAGAAAGTCCAGCATTTCCATGTTATCAACAGCGTCAGATCCTCCCCCTGAAGAACGTGGTTCATCCCACCAATGACCCTGCTCTGGCAGTTCTCGGTAGTTGACCACGAATTCTCTGTCCTTCAGGAACTTCTGGAACATTCTTGGATGCAACGGGGGGACTGTACGGTCCTCCGCTCCTTGAGTAATCACCACGGGCAGATGCTGGAGGTTTTCCAGAAAGTACAAATTGTTGGAATCCTGCATCACGCGATTCCGAACATTCAACAAGTCTGGAGCTGCAAACATCTGGCTTTTCTGCATCGTGAATGGGGAATAGTGCTGAAAGCCCGTCCACCCAGCCTGGGGTGCCAATGCTGCAAAACGTGAAGGATCGTGCAGGCCAATGTGCCAGACTCCCTGCCCCCCCATGGAACTACCTGCTAAATAAACACGATCTGGGTCGATGGGATATTCTTTCATCACTTCTTCAAAAACTTCTTCAAAGTCGAGGCGTCCCCAGTCCTGCCAATCAAAACCATAGGGCCTGCGGTTTGTGGGAGTGATCACAAACGCCCAATCCTTACTGGAATATTGAGCCGCCAAATGGATTGCTTCCACTCCCGCCCCGTGTAATGAAAAGATCACTGCATATTCTTGCTTTGGATCATAGGGTTCCGGATAACGGATGCCGTAGTATTGAACAGAACCATCTACCCTGGAAAGAAACGTTTGTTTCAGTGGTTCAGTTCGAGACTTGCGATTCAATTTGATTGGAATTCGTGAAAGCTCTTCTTGCTTGCTGTCTCCGAGGGTTAGCTCAACAGTAATGAAAGATTCAGAAAATCCAGATAATTCAATTTTCAAAGGAATCTTAATGACACCCAATGGTGGAATTGGTGGGACATCATAGATTTTCTCTTTCAGAACTGGGCTGGAATCCAGTTCAATTGTGAGGTCTCGCAACCAACGCTTAGTTGTGTTCAAGATGGGTACAGCCAACAAGACTCTCTTTTCCTCCAGATCCAACAGATCGGGTTGGGTTACATCCTCTAGAAAGAGAGCCTTCAGTTCGGTAGGTTCGATCTGAAAGCGAAAAGATCTCTTGTGCTTTCCAGCAAACTTAACAAGGATTCGGTTAATACCCTTATGCAAAGATACGGCTGTCCGCTGATAGTTCGCATTGTAAGGTTCCCCTTGGTATCCTCGGCCGTTGACATAAAATCTACCAACTTGCTGAGAACTCACTAGAGCGACCTGATCTGAATCCGCTTGGATTTCCGTATACGCATAGCCCATATTCAAAAGGCCCACCCCACCCAAGCGGCTGTAAGAAGCATTCCAATCAATCTCCTCATAATTGATTTCAACTCGATCAGAGTCTACAGAGATCTCCTCCCACTTCAGGATTCCTTGATCCGCATACTCCGAATAAAACGCTTGAGAATCATGGGGAATAATATTTTCCTCGCCTCCATATTTGAGCAAGTGATCGGTTCCACCATCTCTTGGAGCCGCCATGAAGGGACCCAGTATTTTCCATGAATCAATGAAGAAAGGTTCAGCGGGCCACAATGGATTAGTGGTCAGTAGCCAGAACAAACCAGCAAATAGAAATTTCATGGCACGAAAAAGTAGGGGAGGATCTTTGCTTTGGAGAGCAAAATTTTTGTTAGGCCGATTTCAGGATGAGCAGAAGTTGGAGCGAATGTTCCGTTTTGAAAAGACTAAGTTTTGGATTTGCTAGTCAGAGAAGTTGCAGGAGGAATACTGGGGAGGAAACTGTGCAGGTTATTTCATGGTCGGGGTGACTGGGTTCGAACCAGCGACCTCTTGTTCCCAAAACAAGCGCGCTACCAGACTGCGCTACACCCCGCCGCGAAAACCTACCTTTCTATCGTATCTACAGGGAATGGCAAGAGAAATCTGATCAAATATCTTTGACTGCAATTCCAAATTGGTGGCGGATCATCTGACGAACCAGAAAATCGTTTTCTAAACCTGCAAAGCGAATTTCAGTACGAATCTTATCCCGTATGTAGCGCAGTTCCTGCTCCGTGGTACTCAAGGAGATGTCTTGCTTCAAGTTCACACCCACTAGATTATTGAGTACATTCCTGCGCAAGCGTCGCTTGACGAGCTGAATTTCTTCAGTCTGGTAGACATTAAGGGTAGCTTCAATCTCAGACTGATTGTAACCCATCAGCGAGAGTTTTACCCACTGAGAGAAGATGTTTCCTGGTGTGTTGATATTGTCCTGAGCGATTCCTCCAACAGGTAGCACCGTCGTCAGTACAACTCCGGTTCCCAGAACAAGCAGCGATTTCTTAATCAATTTTCGCAATGACATAGGTGCCCTTTCTCCAAAAAAGACAATTATTTCTAGAATCATTATCGGCAGATTGATTTAGAACTTTAGCTCTTTCTTAAAGCTTCTTTGTTTCTAATCAGCTTTGGAACAATCCTTGTTTTCCAGAAATCCTCTCACTCACTGCTTTTCATGGATAGCGTATGCGACGCTTGTTGTTCAGTTGCTGGTTGCTATTGATTCCTCTAGGGGCATTTGCGCTGCCACTGCAAACTGCGATTCTCAGCCCTAGTGAAGAAGAAGTAGGCACCGCACTGATCTTCATCGACTACGTAGAACTGCTTGATCCCAGCAAAAGGAAAATGGGAAAGATCGCCTACGCAATGCGAGAAGGTTCTTTTGAAATGCTACTGGTAAAAGAGGATGAGGAGAAGTCTATTACTGGCCGAGCCACGAATCGAAGATTGTACAATGAAGCAGGAGAACTGGTTGCCCTTTACGATTGGACTTCGTTTTGGGTCTATGTTTATAGCACGAATGGCAAGCAGCTTGGAAAAGCCAAATGTATAGCCTTCCGTGGGATTTGTGCAGCTGGTGTGGCGGGTTATCTGAGCGGTCTGTTAGGTCCTCCCTCCTTTTAAGCCAAATTTATTCTTCAAAGCGTCTCAGCCAATCTCCCAAACTCTCGCGAATTTCATCAACGCAAAGCCCTTCTTTTACCTCAACGCCAGCGTTTCTCATGATCGAAATACCTGCTCCGTTGACTCTTGGGTGAGGATCTTTGATACCGACCACCACATGACGGATGCCAACCTCAGAGATCGTTTCTGCACAAGCAGGAGTTCGTCCTACGAACGAACAGGGTTCCAACGTGCAGTACAGGGTTAGCTTGCTAAAATCCAACCCCAACTCCTGTGCTTGATGAATCGCATGGGCTTCAGCGTGATGCTGTCCAGGGGGATGAGTCCAGCCTTTGACAAGTAGTTGGTTCTTCTCAACCAAGACGCAGCCTACGTGGGGATTATCTCCTGTCTTGCCTCGAACCGTTTCCCCAAGTTGAATCGCTTGCTGCATCCAGTATTCATCAGGCAGCGGCATATTCCTCACAGTACCAGCGATAAACCTGCTGTAAGCCCTCACGCAGTGTGATCTTGGGTTGCCATCCCAGTGATTTGAGTCGACTTACATCCAAAACCTTGCGAGGAGTGCCATCTGGCCGTGTTGGATCAAAACGTAGCTTCCCATGATACCCGACCACCTCACAGATAGTCTCTGCTAATTCTTTGATGGTCTGGTCTTCACCCCAGCCAATGTTCACCAACTCTCCGTCGTCGTAATGTAACATCAAGTGTAAGCATGCCTCTGCCAATTCATCCGAAAGAAGAAACTCTCTTCTTGGAGTCCCCGTACCCCAGACAACTACTTCTGGCAAGGACTTCACTTTGGCTTCATGAATTCTTCGGATCAGTGCAGGCAGTACATGGGAATTTTCCGGATGAAAGTTGTCGTGAACACCATAAAGATTCGTGGGCATCACACTCAGAAACTTGGTTCCATGCTGTCGATTGAAGCTCTGGCAAAGTTCAATGCCAGCGATCTTGGCCAAGGCATAAGCTCGGTTCGTGCTCTCAAGCGGCCCTGTCAACAAATAATCCTCTTGAATTGGTTGTGGGCAGTCTCTTGGATAGATGCAGGAACTTCCTAGAAACAACAGCTTCTTCACCTGAACTCGCCAGGCATTCTGCAAAACGTGATTCTGAGTCTGTAAGTTTTCATACAGGAAATCAGCCGGATAAGTATTATTGGCGTGAATGCCACCGACTCGAGCTGCTGCTAAAAACACATACTCAGGATTCTCCTTTGAGAAAAACTCCTCTACTGCCTCTGCATTCAGAAGGTCCAGTTCTGCTCGTGTTCTCACAATCAAATTGCTGTACCCGTGGCGGCTCAAAGTTCGCTGAATGGCAGAGCCGACTAATCCTCGATGACCTGCAATATAGATTTTAGATTCTTTATTCATTTTTAGTTTTGTCTACTTTCAGTCATTCACATCTTCAAACGTTCAAAGTTGCAACATCAAAGATATTGCAGCAACAGAACAACTTCAAAAAAACAACTACATTTGGATAATCTAAATTATAAAACTAAAAAAAATAACTTTTAACATATTTCTTACTTGAAATTTAGTAATTGCCCGTTATGGTTGATGTTGCCTCGGGGATGACACCGGAGGGAGCGGGTTGGGCAACAGCTGGTTCACTCTGAAGACAGGATGTCCGTCGATGCTAAGAAGCACCCTGAGGTTCTTGACGGGAAGGTTGATCTTCCTTGTCATCCAACTGCAGTCCCATAGCTCGGGCACGTCTTTCCCATAGACGACGAGCTAACACCTGCATGTCCTCATTCTTGTCGTCCTCATCAACGATCTCCAAGCCTAGCAAGGTCTCGACGACATCTTCCATAGTCACAACTCCAACCATTGTTCCCCAGTCGTCATCAACCACCAAAGCGAGTTGTTCCCGTTTGCTGATCATCAGATCAAAAACCTCGGCAATGGTAGCATTGTAACGCGTTACTACCACTTGCCGCCGGAAATCACTGAGCCTAGTTTGAGGTCTGTCTTGCGCCTGGGCCATGATGATATCGTTTTTAAGAACATATCCGGTCACTTGATCAGGGTGCTTCTGATAGATCGGAATCCGTGAGAAAGGATTTTGGGGATGCAGTGTGAAATATTCGTCCACTGTCAGGTTTTCTTCCAAGGAGAATACCACGGTTCGGGGGGTCATGATATCCTCAGCATAGGAGGAGCGGAAACGAAAGAGATTACGAAGAATTCTTGATTCACTTTCTTCGAGTTGGCCTTCCTTGATGCCAAGTTCCGCCATCGAGGCGAACTCTTCTCGGCTGAAACCAGTCAACTCACGATGCTGTTTCATACCGCGTGTGAGAAACTCTGCGAGCCAGACGAAGGGCAGGAGAATCAAAACTAGATATTTGATGAAGTAACCTACTGTCGGGGCCAAGGTCCTCCAGAAAGCAGCGCCCATCGTTTTGGGAATGATTTCTGAGAAGATCAGAATCATCAGGGTCAAAGCTCCCGAGGCAACGCCAAGGTACTCATCACCAAAAAGTTGAGTTGCTTGAACTCCAACTCCAGCGGCTCCTACCGTGTTGGCGACGGTGTTCAGGGTCAGGATGGCGGTGAGCGGCCGATCCACATTTTCCTTCAATTGAAACAACATCCCTCCGGAGCGCTTCCCTTTTTCCTGCAAAAGAGCAACGTAGGCCGGAGTGATGCTAAGTAAGACGGCTTCGGCAATGGAGCAGACAAAAGAGATTCCTATCGCCATTGCTACAAAAACGATTAGAAGGGTCATGTGCGGTTAGCTAGAGTTCGAGAGAACGGTTCCTCAATGAGGGACCATAGGCAGCGCCAATGAACATACTCCCCAAGGCAGACTGGCCAGTGATGAAAAAATAGTTAGCGATTACAAAGACTTCTTGATAGCGTAGTGAGCTTGCGGAGTTAGATACGTGGTCGCTGGTGGCGAGGGAATCGATCATGATTCTCGAGTTACGAGAGGAAAGTCCGGGCAGCACAGGGCAGGATGCTGGCTAACGGCCAGGCGGCGTGAGCCGACGGAAAGTGCCACAGAAAATAGACCGCCGATGGCTTCGGCACAGGCAAGGGTGAAACGGGGAGGTAAGAGCTCACCGCGGGGCTGGTGACAGACCTGGCAGGGTAAACCCCATCTGCTGCAAGTCCAAATAGGATCGTAATCAGGCGGCCCGTCTGGCGATCGGGTAGGATGCTCGAGGTTGCTGGTAACAGCAATCCTAGATAAATGATCACGACTCTTAGATGAGAACAGAACCCGGCTTATCTCCGACTCCGCATTCATGACGGTGGCACCTTTTGACGCTGCAAAATGTTACCAAGCAGGCGTTGCAGGTCTTGCCCGATTTCTGAATCGGGTGACTGCGTCATCAAGGGTTTACGCTGTAAGACTGAGCGTCTCACCAAATCGTTGTTCGTCACATATCCTCGAAAATCTACAGATAGTCCAAAGTATTTCAGACAGGCTGTTTCCATCGCATGACCGACCTTGATGTCGTTGTTGGAACGAACCTGATTCAGAATTAGACTAGGACGATATCTCTCTGTTTGTTGTTCCGCAAAATCAGACATCTCCGGTCCTAGTTCCTTCAGGTGAAGCAATAATTCACGCGGAGTGCGGATACCATGCCGATTGTTACGATCCATTGATTCTTCAACCAAATCTCGCAACTCTGGGGTTTCACTATACAATCGGATCTGCCGATAGAATGAACTTTTAATAAACCGGTAGGCATTTTCGATAGAGGTTGGCTCAGGGATCGCTACCAATAACTGAGTGTCTGCGGCAATGAAAAAATCTAGAGTATTGAAGGAAGTTCCAGCTCCCAAATCCATCAGAATGTAGTCCGCTTCAATCTTTTTCAGTTCCCGTAGAAGTCGAATTTTTTGTGCATACTTTGGATTTGCGATATTTAGGCTATCCTGTGCTCCACTTAGCAGGAAAAGATTTGGTACTTGGGTCGGGACCAAGGCTTCTTCCAACTCTTCGTAGCGCCTCATCAAGAAGTCGGACACTCCTCGATCCAGATCGGTGACTCCGAGGCAGGTGTGAAGATTTGCCCCTCCTAGGTCCAGATCCATAAGCACCACTCGGTTGCCTTCTTTGGCGAGCAAGACCCCAATATTAGTGGTCAGGAAGCTCTTTCCCACACCTCCTTTGCCACCACCCACAGCCCAAAGTTTCGCTTGTTGTTCCATGCTGTATGTCGTTTTTTGTTTCTCAGTCATCCATGAAGGAGGACATACTGTAGCACAGCGTCGTGAATCTGAAAGGAAGAATTTATGGATGTCAAATGTTTAGAAAGGAACCAAGCGACGGAGTCCGTCATAAACCACAATGGAGGCGGCAGAGGCAAGATTCAAACTGCGCACCTCAGATTCCCACATAGGAATGGTGAAGCTTCTTTCAGGATGTGGTTGCCACAGCCACTTTGGCAAACCAGCTGTTTCCTTGCCGAAAAAGACAAAGTCCCCCGCTTGAATCGGCATCTGGGTGTAAGGAGTCTTCGCATGAGTGGAGAGAAAGTGACACCGTGTGAAGTCTAACTGCTTGACCCAGTCTTCCCAATCCAGGATATGCTCCCAACTGACCCAATCCCAATAGTCCAACCCAGCCCGCTTCAAGGTGCGATCAGAAAGTTCAAAACCAAGTTCACCAGCCAAAATGAGGTGACACTTCGTCGCCGCACACAATCTCGCAATATTCCCAGTATTTGGCGGAATCTGTGGTTCTACCAACACCACCTGCAATAGTGGATTGTTGTGTATTCTCACAGTTACACAGCCGCTCTTTGAAGACCCAACTGTACCAATTGGTGCAGTAATTCTGAATAAGACAAGCCCGATGCTTCCCAGAGTTTTGGGTACATACTAATGCTGGTGAATCCAGGCAGTGTATTAATTTCGTTAATGTAAATTTGATTGTCTTTAGTTAGGAAGAAATCTACTCGTGCCATCCCCAGACCTTCGACAACCCGAAAAGATTCCACCGCCAGATCACGAATCCGGCTCGCAACACTAGCTTCGATCTCAGCAGGGATTTTCAGGATCGCCCCATTCGGATCGACGTACTTCGCATCGTAAGAGTAGAATTCATGATTGGGGATGATTTCACCCAGAATCTCAGCCACTTCAGGAGCATCATTTCCAAGGACAGCAGCTTCAATTTCCCGACCGATGATTGCCTGTTCCAGCAAAATCTTGTGGTCCAGAGAGAAGGCCTCTTTCAACGCTTGTGGGTGTTCATCCTCTTTGCGAATCTTGGCAACTCCCAAAGAAGACCCTTCACGGGTTGGTTTCACAAAGAATGGTGATCCTAATCTGGCGACCACTTCAGAATAGAGAAGGGTTTCGTTCCTACGTAACGTGATAAAAGGAGTGACCGGAAGGCCTGCCTGAACGAGCAGTCGCTTCGTAACATCCTTATCCATACTGATTGCAGATCCCCAGACATCACAGCCGACAAAGGGAACTCGAAGCAGTCGCAGCATCCCTTGCAAAGAGCCGTCTTCCCCAAAATTCCCATGGGTGATTGGGAAGAAAACATCTGCCTGCCACTGTAACTTGCCTTGTTCATTTTGTAGCCGACCCAACTGTCTTGGGAGAAGAGTCTCCGCTGCAGGATCCAAATGGATCTCACGGATATCCTGAGTTTGGCAGAGTAGGTCCCCTTCAGGCCTCCAGCACCAACTCCCATCTTTGCGGATACCGATTAGCTGAACCTCGTAGTTGTCTCTTGGAAGGGCTCTGGCGATATTGAAAGCTGAGATCAAAGATACCTGATGCTCCCCACTCAAGCCACCACAGAGGATCGCAACTCGAGTCTTCATTCACCATTCTCCAGCCAGATCGGCACTGGCAAATCCTTGCTTCGCAGAAACTCGGGATTGAAGAGCTTCGATTTGTAGCGGACGCCTGAGTCACAAAGCACAGTGACAATGGTTTTACCTGGTCCAAGTTGCTTAGCCAAACGGATTGCACCGGCAACATTCAGAGCTGCTGAGCCTCCCAAGCAAAGTGCTTCATCTCTCAATAGTTCAAAGCAGATAGGCAACATTTCATCATCTGTGACCCGAAATGCAGCGTCTACCTTGAGTCCTTCCAGATTAGCGGTGATCCTGCCCTGGCCAATTCCCTCAGTAATTGAGCTCCCAACAGATTGTAATTCACCTGTGGTGTAGTAGGAATAGAGAGCAGCCCCCATTGGATCAACCAACCCTATCACGATATCAGGATTTCGCTCCCGCAGAGCCATGGCTGTTCCTGCCAAGGTTCCTCCAGTCCCAACCGAGCAGATAAAGGCATCTACAGTCCCATCGGTCTGCTCCCAGATTTCTGGTCCTGTTGTTTCATAGTGCCCCGTTCGATTTGCTGTGTTGTCAAATTGATTGGCCCAAATAGCACCATTGGATTCAGTTGCGGCCGTTTCTTCGGCAATTCTTCGTGACTGATGAATATAGTTGTTTGGATCTTTATAGGGCACTGCTGGAACTTCTTTAACCACAGCACCACAAAGTCGTAGCATATCTTTTTTTTCTTCGCTCTGAGTCTCAGGAATAACGATCAGGGTACGGTAGCCTCGGGCGTTTCCAACCAGGGCGAGTCCAATTCCAGTATTCCCGGCGGTTCCTTCGACAATCAAGCCACCTGGTTGAAGCAATCCTTTCTTCTCTGCATCCAAAATAATTGCCCGGGCAGCTCGGTCTTTTACAGATCCTCCCGGATTTAGAAACTCAGCTTTTCCCAGGATTGTACACCCAGTCAATTCTGAAGCCTTCCGCAGGCGAATCAGCGGTGTGTTGCCAATGCTGTCAACGAAATCCTGTCGAATTTCCATTCTGTCCTTAATCTATGCCTGATTCCCGGCATGAGGCAGGTTCAAAGTTCAGCGAGTTGCCCCTGTTGAAGCACGACTTGCCGTTGGCAACGCTCGGCTAGATCCCTATTGTGAGTCACCATTAAGAGAGTCATCTGCGTATCACGTACCAAATCGAAAAGTAGATTCGCAATCTGCTCACCAGTTTCTACATCCAAATTTCCTGTAGGCTCATCAGCTAACAAAATTGCGGGTTCCACGACCACAGCACGTGCGATTGCAACCCGTTGGCATTCTCCACCACTCAACTGGTATGGGAAGTGGTCATGACGATGTTCAAGTCGCACTTGTTCCAAAGCTTTACGAGAGCGTTCGGCATGTCCAGCCCTTTGAAAAATCTCTAATGGTAAACTGACGTTCTCCAAAGCTGTCAGATGCGACATCAAATGAAATTGCTGGAAAATGATCCCGATATTCTCCGCACGGAATCGCGTCAGTTCTTCCTCACTCATTTTGGCCAGATCGGTTCCACGAATCCTCAGAGCACCACTGGTGGGTTGATCAAGACCTGCGAGCAAAGAAAGCAGAGTCGATTTTCCACTGCCTGACTGCCCTAGCACTGCAACTGTTTCCCCCTGATTGACTTGTAACTGTAAGTTGCGCAGGACCTCAACGTTTTCGTTCCCGCTTGGATGAGGAAAAGACTTTCCAACATTTTCCAACTCTAGAATCATTAATAAAACTCTGTACTTGGGGTGTTTTTAAGATCTCAACTGGGCATCACAGGTCTGTTCGAGTCGGCGTACAATTTTCTGTCGGATCTTCTGGACATCCTTGTCCTGCAGAGTGCGGTCATTTGCCTGAAAGGTCAGAGCAAAAGCCAAACTCTTTTTGTCAGCAGCCACTTGTTCACCTGTATACACATCGAACAAGGTAACCTGTTTCAACAAAGGACGACCTGCCTGTTCCATCTCACCAAGGACCTGGGCTACCGGAAGATCTTGATTTACAACAACTGCCAAGTCTTCGTAGATTGGAGTGAAGCTCGAAATTTCCTGCATCTGGTGGGCTTGCTGCCATTGGTTCAGTAGCAGATCCAGGTCCAGCTCTGTGATACAAAACGGTTGTTCTGGGAGAGAAAATTCACTACGAATTTTCGGGTGGAGTTCTCCAATGTAGCCCAGCATCTGTCCACCGAGATAAAGACTAGCGCAGCGGCCTGGATGATATGGTAAAACATCGGCTCGCTCCCAGCGAATCTCAAATTGCAAATGCAAGCCTTCCAACAAAATCTCCAAACGACCCTTGAGGTCATAAAAGTCATAATCAGTTGTTGCTTGGTCAGATTGCCAAGCATCGGCTTGGCGAGGACCTGTTAGCAATGTAGCAAGCCGACGAGGCTCAGCTGGGAGGGCCTCTCCCTCTTGAGGTAAGAACACACCACCCACTTCAAAAATCTGAATCCGAGAGAGCAGCCGAATGTTTTCACGTGCTGTCTGAAGCAAGCCCACCAGTAGAGTCTGGCGAAGATGACTACGCTCCTGAGAGAGAGGATTCAGTAAGCCAATCTGTGTGCTCTCACCCGCATCCGTCTGTAAGCGCAGCGTGACTTCATCGAGAGGACTGTTAAGCGAGTAGGTAATCACCTCGTCAAGTCCCGCTCCCACTAGCAGATCACGGACTTTCTCTACACCGTTCAACTTAAAATTTTCTCGTTGCGGTGGCAATTCATCGGATAATCTTGTAGGAGGAAGGCGGTTATAACCATGGATACGTACAAGTTCTTCCACTAGATCTGCTGGAATCCGCACATCCTGACGATGAGCGGGCACCTGAACCTGATAGATTTCTTGCTTGATAGCAACTTCGAACTCCAGCGCCTCAAGAATCCGTACAACCTCAGCCTCTGGCAGCTGGATTCCCAAGATACGCTCAATATAGTCCGAGTGCAGTTCAATGCTAACTGGTTCAGGTCTTTTTGGGTAAAGATCTCCAACGACAGGCTCTAGCGTTCCACCAGCCAATTCAGCAATCAGCCGTGCTGCACGCCAGCCTGCTAGCAGGGGCAATTCAGGGTCTAGGCGTTTGCCAAACCGCTCTGCCGCTTCTGTTTTGAGCTTCAGTAGTTGGGAGGTGCGGCGATTGTTCAGAAACTCAAAATGAGCCGCTTCCAACAGAATATCTGTTGTCGCTTCCGACACTTCGGTATTGCCCCCACCCATTACACCTGCGATGGCAATCGCTCCCTGCTCATCGGTAATCAACAACATTTCTGGGTCAAGCTTTCGCTCAACCTCATCGAGAGTTACTAACACTTCCCCCGGTTGGGCACGACGAACACAGATAGTTGGAGTGCCGCTACTACGTTGGACTAGTGCTTCATAATCAAAGGCATGGAGGGGTTGACCTAGCTCCAACATCACATAGTTGGTAATGTCAACAATATTATTGATGGGGCGCATTCCGCTCTGTCTCAAGCGCTGCTGCATCCAAAATGGAGAAGGCCCAATCTTGACGTCCTTGATCCGAAATGCAGTGTAGCGTGCACAAAGATCTGGGTCATTGATCTGCAAATTTACATAGCCCGATTCTTCCACAATATTCTTGGCTTCTGGCAGATCGTGAATGAACTCATTCTTAAGAGGTAACCCATAAATCGCAGCAGCCTCGCGGGCAATGCCATGGACACAGAGAAGATGACTAAAACCTCCCTTGATATCGAAGTGCAGAACTGTCTCTCCAAGATATTCACTCAAAGGAGAACCAACAGGTGCAGGTGCATCCTCTGGAAGGATCAAGACTCCCTCATGTTCTTCACTCAGACCAAGTTCCTTTTCAGAACAAGCCATTCCTTCAGAAGGAATCCCTCGAATCTTCGAAGGTTTTAGCTTCTTAAGCTTGTATTCTTCGCTGTAGGCGTCAATTACCTGCGCTCCAACCAAAGCTAGGGGGATCTTTGGACAGGGGGTTGGAACATTCCCAATCATTGCAAAAATATTAGGAGCACCGGTCACCACTACCAGGGACTGATCTGTTCCGTAATTGACCGTTGCTAGGCAGAGAGAGTCCGCATCAGGATGTGGTTCGACTTGCTGAATTTCTGCAACGACGAGAGTTTCAGGATTCCAGAATTCCCCAATCACGTCTGCCCCGTCAACCTCCAGGCCTGCAATCGTCAGGGTTTCCGTCAATTGATCAGGAGTTGCGGTGTAATCAACAAAATCACGTAGCCAGCGAAGCGGAATCTTGAGCGCCATATTCTCTTGGTAGTCAGGTTGAGTGAATGAATTGCGAGATTAGACTTCTTTCAATTGGATTGCAGTTCATGATACAGGTTCCGAAATTCCAGTGTCATCTTGTGCTGTGGATCCATAAAAACCAGTGGCTTGCAGTGCTGATGGGACTCACGAATCTTGATGGAAGATGAAAGTTTTGTCTCAAGAACTGGTAATTCTTCAGCTAGCATTTCCTCCAGTAATTGGCGTGGTAATCGGGCTCGTGGCTGAAACTGGTTAGCCACAATCCCGTCCACCTCTAATTGCGGATTGTGATCGGAGATGATTTCACGGACTTGTTGCAACAGGGTATACAGTGCCTGACGCGAGAAAGCGTCACAATCGAAAGGAATCAAACAACGCTCTGATGCAATCAAAGCGGATCTAGTGTAGCCCAGAAGGTAGTGTGTGGAGTTGCCTTGTGGATCCAGATCCTCAAGCAAAACTCGCTTTCCTTCCTGGGTGGCAATTGCTGCAAGATTGCAGACAATAGTGGACTTACCAACCCCTCCCTTCCAATTATAAACAACTCGACGCATCGATGAACTTAGCGGTAGTATTCACGAACATCCAGTGGCTGGGAATCCGGCAGGGGGAGGCGAGATTGCAGAACACGTTGAACGAGCTGAGCGCCCTGCTGTAGTAATCGCTCTAGTGGCTTACGATCTGCGACAGTACGGATCTCGATCACATCAAAGCCCGCTCCCATCTTGCCGTGTAGATAGTCGTCACTCGTCATCAGCTCATCCACTAATTTCAGCTTCAAGGCTTTGGAGGCCAACCAATATTCGCCTGTTGCTACTTGCTCAATATCCAAACCCTCTCGATATTGTGTAATATGGTCCTTGAAAGCTTGGTGAATCGCAGACAGATCCGCTTGGAATTTCTCTCGTGCTTCCTCTGTCACTTCAGCGAAGGGGGTCACGGTACGCTTGTACTCGCCTGCTGTGAAGAGGTAGTAGTCAATTTCATTACGCTGAAGAACACGATGAAAATTCGGCACACTCGCTACAACACCGATTGAACCAAGAAAAGCGAAAGGAGCTGCAATGATTTTTTGAGCTGCGGCTGCCATCATATAGCCACCACTAGCTGCAACAGTGTCTACGCAAACTGTGCAATTCAAGCCAGCTTGGCGCAATCGTAATAATTGCGAACTGGCATAACCATATTGAGCAACCGCTCCACCAGGGCTGGTCAGTCGGACTACAATTTCATCAGAAGGAAGGGCAATCTGCAGCAGAAAGGATATTTCTTCGCGTAGTTGCTCAACGGCGCTGGCCATTATGTTGCCGGTGAAGGAAAGGACATAAACACGATTGGAGTGTTTTCCGATCACCTCTTCCGTACTCAGTCCGCTGTCCAGTTGCTCCTTGATTTTTTCCAGTGTGGTTTGGGAATCTGACTTTGCCTCTTGTTCCTCACTCTTCCCTTCTTTCTTCTGTGCCTTACGAAGTAATTTAAGCGCTGCCTTGGGTAAAAATGGATGCTTTTGAAGTTCTCGTTGAAGAGAATCTAGGTCAGAGTCGAAGCGGTCGTTCAGATAACGAAAACTGAGGTGGGTTTTTGGTCGATTGCCTGGAGTCCTTTTTCGACGCCGGAAAGCACGCCATAGCATTAGTATCCCTGCAATCAAAAAAAGCAGCAGACTGACGTAATAGAATGTGAAATAGTTGACGACGAAGTCCAGCAGAGGGGAGGCGTTTTCGGATTCCATTTGGAAGAGAAAGCAGGTTAGACGGAAGTCAGGAGACAGAAGTCTTCGACTGTGAAAAATATCTTAGAATGAACGGATTGCCCCAAAACAACAAGCATTTTCCCCGCAATTTAGGGAACGCAACATGATTACATTTGCCCTTCAGGCACAGGACGGCAAAGGACGAGCCGGAAAGATAGAAACCTCTAGAGGTACGATCCATACCCCGATCTTTATGCCTGTGGGAACACTTGGTACCGTTAAGGCCATGACCCCTGAAGAATTGAAGGATATTGGAGCAGAGATCATCCTTGGAAATACCTATCATTTACACTTACGGCCCAGTGACTCTTTGATTGCCAAGCTTGGCGGCCTGCATCGCTTCATGAACTGGGATCGACCAATTCTGACAGACAGTGGAGGCTTTCAGGTTTTCTCCCTTGCCAAACTACACAAGCGGAGTGAGGAAGGGGTTCGTTTCCAAAGTCATTTGGACGGAAGCTCTTTCTGGTTGACCCCAGAGATTTCGATGAGCATTCAAGAAAATCTTGGCTCTGACATCATGATGGTGTTTGACGAATGCCCCGAACTGCCAGCTAGTCGTGAAAAATTGCAGGAATCTTTGGAACTTACATCTCGCTGGGCGAGGCGCTGCAAAGAGGCGCGGAAAACCGACCAGGCACTCTTTGGTATTGTTCAGGGAGGTGGCGAACTGGATCTTCGTCGTCAAAGCCTGGAACAGATGACTGAAATTGGCTTTGACGGTTATGCCCTGGGTGGTCTGAGTGTCGGAGAATCCAAAGAAGAAATGTACTACGTTATAGACCACGTTGCTCATGAGATGCCTGCAGCAACTCCACGTTACCTGATGGGGGTTGGAGAGCCAGAAGATCTCTTGGCTGGAATCGAGTCTGGGATCGACATGTTTGACTGCGTGATGCCGACCCGAAATGCCAGAAACGGCAATCTCTTTACATCCGAGGGCAAGGTCACCATCAAGCAAGCGAGGTATCGTGAGGATGAACGCCCACTGGATCCAAATTGTAACTGCAACACCTGCCAGTATTACAGTCGAGCCTACCTGCGTCATCTTTACCAGTGTAATGAGATTCTCGCCATGCGCTTGAACACACTGCACAATCTACACTTCTATCTGCAATTGATGCGTGATTCTCGAGATGCCATTTTAGCGGGCAACTTCTCAGCTTTTCGTCAAACCCGGCTACAACAATGGCGATCCGCCCAGCAACAAGAAGCTCAAGATGAAGCATGAGATGGGCTGGCTTCCTTGGTTGTCTACTTCTGATTGCCAGCTATGGATTTCAGGGTTCTTTCCAGATTGAACTACAGGTTCCTTTGCGCTTTGATTCTGAAGAAAAATCTGAAAAGGTTCTGCGAATTGCCACCTTCAATGTTGCTTTAAGTGCTCGGCAACCCAACGGTTTGAAGCAACGGTTACGCTCCACCTCAGATCTCCAACTACAAAATATTGCAGCGATTCTGCAGAAAATTCGCCCGAGTATTGTATTGCTCAACGAGTTTGACTTTGATGAATCTGGTGAATCCGTCGGCTTGTTGCAAAGCAACTATCTTCAGCGTTCGCAACATGAATTGAAGCCGATTTCCTATCCCCATGTCTATGCCGCTCCTTCCAACACAGGGATACAAAGTGGTTTTGACTTGGATCGTGATGGGAAGCTAAATAGCCCAGGGGATGCGTTGGGATTTGGGAACTTTCCCGGCCAGTACGCTTTTGTGCTTCTCTCCCAATACAAGCTGGAGAGAGAGAAAATTCGGACTTTCCAAAAATTTCTCTGGCGAGATCTTCCTGGCGCTTTGTTGCCAGATCACCCCGACCGGCTGGGACAAGGGGATTGGTATTCAAAAGATGAGTTAGACATTCTGCGCCTCTCCTCCAAGAACCATGTGGATGTCCCTGTGTCGATTCATGGGCATCGATTGCATCTACTACTGTCGCACCCAACACCACCAGTTTTTGATGGGCCAGAAAATCGTAATGGTCGGCGAAATCATGACGAGATTCGTCTCTGGAGTGACTACCTAAGTGGCGGGAAGCACACGAATTATTTGATTGATGATGCAGGTAAATCTGGTGGCCTGCATTCTGAAGATCTGTTTGTTGTTCTAGGAGATCTCAACGCAGATCCTGTCGATGGTGACAGTTACAATCAAGCGATTCTCCAATTATTGGAGCATGAGCGTATTCATCCTGCCGTCTGGCTCGATGATCGTGTCCCACGCAGTGAAGGTGGAAAATTCCAGAAACCCCGAAATCCTCCACACAGGGGAGATCCTGCTGAAGACACTGCTACTTGGGGGTTACGAGTCGATTACGTGCTCCCGGCTCGGGAACTGGAAATTCTACGTAGCGGAGTTTTCTGGTCCAACCCCGATGAAACAGAGGCAACTTGGCTCAAACCAAGTTCTGATCATCGTCTCGTCTGGGTCGACTTGAAGTTGCCCTGAGTTTCGATTTCCATCAACATAGAAATTTATAATCCCAGATCTACATCGACAAGATGCTGGAGTTCTTCATAAAATCAGTGTATCTCCTCCGACTTTGTATCAAAAATCCTGACACCTCGTACCCTCTTAGAAAGCATGGAGATTCAGAACAACCAACTTCACCTCGGTGGACTGAGTGCGGAAGCCCTTCGTATCAACTTTGGCTCTCCTCTCTATGTCTATGAAGAGGACTCTCTTCGGAGTCAGTGCCGCCGTCTGCTGAGCTGCTTTGAGGAATTACATCAACAGCAAAGACTGCAGTTGCACTTCGCAATGAAGGCCAACTCCAACCCATCAATCCTCAAGGTTTTGCGAGAAGAAGGCGCTTGGATTGATGCCGTCTCTCCTTATGAAGTGCAACTGGCACTCGACTGTGGTTACAGGCCGGAACAGATTTTGTTCACAGGCAACAACACTGCTCCAGAAGAATTGGATTTCTGTGTAGAAAATGGAGTTCCACTCAACATCGGATCTTTATTTACGCTGGAACACTTCGGTAAGCGATATTCTGGAAAAAATATTTCATTACGGGTGAATCCGGGGGTCGGTGCTGGGCATCATGCTCACTGTATCACAGGAGGGCCACGCTCTAAGTTTGGCATCTACCATGATCAACTGGAGCAGGCTCAAGAACTGGCTCAGCACTATAGCCTTCGCATCATCGGGATTCAGTCCCACATTGGTACGGGTATTTTTGCACCAGAGCCAATGCTAGAAGCGATGGAGATGATTCTTGCGCTTGCAGAACTCTTCACCGAACTGGAATTCATTGATTTTGGGGGTGGCTTTGGCATTCCTTATCGTCCTGAACAACAAGAAATGGATGTAAATGCACTAGGCCAACAGATGACGGAAAGATTTGAAAAATTCTGCAAGGAATATGGTCGTCCTCTCTCCATGAAGCTGGAGCCTGGGCGTTATCTTGTTGGACCAGCTGGATTTCTGCTGTTGAGCGTCACTAACCGTAAACACACTCCCGAATATCAATTTGTTGGCACTGATTCCGGTTTTCATCACTTGGTGCGTCCAACCATGTATGGCTCCTATCACAGGATCTGGAATGCCTCCCGAATGGAAGATGAACTCGAGACAGTGGCGGTGGTGGGAAATATCTGTGAAACTGGAGACTTTTTCAGTGTCGATCAAGGCAACATCCAACGTGATCTGCCAAAAACCACAGTGGGAGACTGCCTTGTGATTGCAGATGCTGGAGCCTACGGTTTTTCCATGAGTTCCCAATATAATTCTCGGCCACGGCCAGCAGAAGTTTTGGTAAAAGATGGACAAGCTCAGTTGATTCGTCGAGCAGAACGGTACACAGACCTGCTACGCACCACACAGGAACTGGATTAATTCACTGCGTAAAGTCAACACAGACTGATCAATATCGGCAAAGGAGAACTGGATGGAAAATTACGACTTGTGCGTGCTAGGAGGAGGACCTTCGGGCTATGCTGCCGCAATGCGTGCCGTTGATTTCGGCAAGAAAGTCATTCTCGTGGAAAGAAGCCGATTAGGAGGCGCCGGGGTCTACAACGGAGCACTTTCTTCGAAGACGTTCTGGGAACTCTCCAAGGAAATTGCCTCCATGCGTCATAAGTTGGACAGCTACGGAATGAAAATGCCGCAGATCCCCTTTGGCAGCATCTTGGAAGAGGTTGATAATGCCGTCTACGAACGCTCTGCTCAGTTGGAAGAGCACCTGCGACAAATTGTTCATCGTGACGGAGAAAACTTCCGATTCGTCAAGGGAAGTGGCCGTTTACTCACGCCAAACAAGATCGAAATGCGGGGTGAGTTTGAGCCCTACGTAGTAAGATCCGACTACACTATCATTGCTACCGGAAGCCGTCCTCGGATGCTACCCAATGTGGATGTGGACGAGCGCATCATCATGACCAGTGACGGCATGAGTGGTCTTCGTTCCTTCCCGAAGAGTCTGATCATTGTTGGAGCTGGGGTGATCGGCTGTGAGTTCGCTAGTATTTTCTCGAATTTTGGGAACACTGATGTCCGCTTGATTGCGCGAGATAACCGTATTCTTCCCTTCGAAGATGAGGACCTGACTAAAATTATAGAGCGTAATCTTGAAAAAAGCGGGGTGACGATCCATCGACAATCCTCTTTGATTTCCATGAAGATTGTTAGCGGAGAAGTTGAGTACGTGATTGGAACTCCCCAAGGTGAAGAAACCCATCAAGTAGAACGAGCATTGATCTCCATTGGTCGAGTACCCAACATTGAAAACACGGGAGCCCGTGAATTAGGAGTGAGGCTGGATCGAGCTGGTTGCATTGATGATGAAGATACCTCCACAAACCTGTCAAACATCTACGCTGTAGGAGACATGACTGCGGATATTGCTCTTGTCAACGTAGGGGAACTCGAAGGCAGACATGCCGTGGAAAAAATCTTTGGTCGACCCAGTCGACCTCTGATCTACGAAAACATCTCTACCATTATGTTCCTCGCTCCAGAGGTCGCTGGAGTGGGCATGAACGAAGCACAGGCTCGCAAAGCAGGGGCACCCTTCCGAGTGGCCTCCTTCGATTATCGTTGTATCCCACGCGCAATCGCAATGCGTCACAGCGAGGGCTTTTTCAAGATTGTGGTAACAGATGACGAGGAGATGCGCATTCTTGGGATGCGTGCCATTGGAGAACATGCCTCCAGCGCTATCCAGGCTGTAGCCCTACTGATCTCCATGCGAAAAGGGATTGGTGAATTAGCTGAACTGATACACCCCCATCCTTCGATTATCGAAGGCATACAGGAATGCGTACGGATGCTGCTCGGCAAGTCGATTTACAAACCTGATGTTTTCCGTGAGTACCTACGATTACGGGCATGGCGAGACGGAAACTACGAGGAATTGGTGTGGCCACTGAAGAAAAGTGAATAAACGGACAATCTAGCTCTCTGCAATAAACCCACTCTGGAGAACCCACATGAGTCTCCCACAACAAAAGCTGCAAGCCACAGACCTTGAGCGGTGTTTATCAGAATTAAAGGTGCTACTGGGTGATCGCCTCTCTACAGCAAGCGATGTACGTCAGTTACATGGGAAAGACGCCTCCTTCCACGAGGTTCATGAACCTGATGCTGTCGCTTTCGTGGAGAGTAACGAGGAAGTTGCTGAGATCGTCAAGTTTTGCTTACGGTATCGGATTCCCATCATCCCCTTTGGTTCAGGAACATCTTTGGAAGGACACATCGCAGCGCTTTATGGAGGGATTAGCCTCGATCTTTCAAGAATGAATCAAGTACTCGAAGTCAACGAAAATGATCTCGACTGTCGGGTACAAGCAGGAGTAACCCGTAAGCAACTTAACGAGCACCTGCAATCAGCGAATCTGTTCTTTCCAATTGATCCTGGTGCAGACGCTTCGATTGGTGGAATGACGGCAACCCGGGCTTCAGGCACCAATGCGGTCCGCTATGGAACCATGCGTGAAAACGTGTTGGGTCTGACGGTGATCAATGCTGAAGGAAGAATTCTGAAAACCGGCACGCGTTCCCGAAAGTCTTCTGCAGGCTACGATCTGACGCGCCTATTGGTAGGCTCTGAAGGCACACTGGGCATCATTACAGAGATCCAGCTACGTCTGCACGGGATACCAGAAGCAATCTCTGCAGCTGTCTGCTCTTTTGAAACTCTTGCTGGGGCAGTCAACACGGTTATCTCTGTAATGCAATCCGGGCTACCCGTCGCACGTGTAGAGCTACTGGATGAGGTTCAGATGGATGCCCTGAATCAGTATTCCAACCTAGACTATCCCAAAAAACCCACCCTTTTCTTTGAATTCAATGGAACGCAACGCTGGGTGGAAGAGCAGTCGCAATTGGTCGGAGAACTTGCTGGTAAAAATGGCGGGGGAAGCTTCCGTTGGGCCACCGATGAAGCAGAACGAGTGAAACTCTGGGATGCTCGACATGATGCTTACTACGCAGCGATGGCTCTCAAACCAGGTTGTAAGGGTTGGCCTACCGATGTTTGTGTCCCCATTTCTCGACTAGCAGAGTGTATTCTCGAAACTCGGGCCGACATCGACGCATCAAAACTCACAGTACCCATTGTTGGTCATGTGGGGGACGGGAATTTTCATCTACTCTTCTTGATCGATCCAGCCAACGAGGCAGAAGATTTGAAGCAATTTCAGCAGTTGAATGATCGTTTGATTGAGCGGGCTTTGAAAATGGGAGGGACTTGCACCGGTGAGCATGGTGTCGGGATAGGTAAGATTCACTACATGCGCGCCGAACACGGAGAATCTGTAGAGATGATGCGACAGATCAAGCAAGCTCTAGATCCATTAAACCTCTTCAACCCTGGGAAACTCGTCCCCGCTTGATTTCACGTACTCGAGATATTCAGAGCTATGGACTTTGGGTTCCCGCACGTTCCTATTACCTTGAGGCTATGTGCTCAGTAATCCACTCTGAGCCAGGCGTTTCACAGCTTCTGACAGCACACTGGGGTCATTGGCATAGCTGAAGCGCAAAAATCCTTCACCTCCAGGACCAAAATCACTGCCAGGAGTTAAAGCAACTCCAGTTTTTTCCAGAATCTGCATTGCCATCTCTAGCGATGGCATTTCCTTTCGATAGCGGAAAAACACGTAAAATGCTCCGCTTGGATCATAGCCTGGATCCAGCCCATGGTTGCGGAGTGTTTGCAGAAACATATCTCGACGCTGCCTGAACTCCTGCTGATTTCTCTCTAGTGCCCCTCCATCATCTTGCAGTACAGCCAGTGCTACCTCCTGCATCAAGGTGTTTGCCGAAATCATCAGGTTTTGGTGCATCCGGATTGCCGTTGGCATCCATTCGTCTGGTAGAATCAAGTATCCCATTCGCCAGCCAGTCATCCCGTAGGATTTTGAAAGGCCATGAAGGATCAAGGCATTCTCTGAGAATCGTAAATACGAAAGTGGTGCTGCGTCGTAACTTAGATCCAGGTAGATTTCATCAGAGATAACCGGCAAGCCAAGCTCTGCAATCGCCCGCATGGAAACTTCGTCTAGGACTGTTCCCGTTGGATTCATGGGGGAGTTCAGTAAAATCGCCCTGGTATTTTTCGTGAGGCACTGCTGGACCACATCTGTCTTCAGCTGGAATCCATCTTCAAGATGCAAGGGCACTCTCACTGGGTTTAGCCCTGCCATCAAGATCAGGTTGTCATAACAAGCGTAACCAGGGTCGGTAAGCAAGATGTCGCTACCAGGTGGGGCAATCAGACGGAGAGCAAGGAACAGTAGTGGGGAGGTTCCATTCGAGATCAATATCTGCTCAGCTCGTACTGGGGTTTGATAAAGCCGAGTGTGCCGCTGCGCAATTGCCTCCCGTAACTCAGCAATACCGCAGGTGTTGGTGTAACCAAAGTGTTGATTAGCAACCTGTTGGAGTCGCTGACCAACCACTGGAGGTGGCGAAACGTCTGGCTCTCCAAATTCTAGATGAAGAATGCTGTGTCCTTGTTTCTCCAATTCCTGGGCACGCCCAAAGACCTCCATCGCCAGAAAACTAGTAATCGAATCAAGATGATTCGGTAAGGACATGTGTAAATCTCTTAGTGTGTAACTTGGGAGAGAGCTTACAGAACTCCGAGGATGGCGTTCACGACACGGTAACTCCTGGCTGCGGCCTCTTTCAGAAAGGTGGGGAAGTCTTCCATACTTTCTTCGCCAGCAAGATCGCTCAAACTTCGGACAATCATACATCGAACACCGAATTGTTCGGCAACCTGCGCAATAGCAGCGCCTTCCATTTCTATCGCCTGCGCTTGAAATTTTTTGAAGAGTTGTTGGCGGGTTTCTTTACAATTGAGGAAGGTGTCTCCAGAGAGGATCCTGCCAAAGTAGGCATCTGGGTGAGCTTGCTGGATCCTGGCCTTCAGTTCCTCGTCTAGTCTGAAAGGTGGATTTTCCTTTGGAAGTCCCATTGGCAGAGTGCCAGCTCGATGCGCAATCAACTCTTGGTCAATGATGGTTCCGTAGTCGTGCTGCCATAATTCATCCGCAATCACCAGATCTCCAATCTTTAGGCTTGGATCTAAACCACCAGCAACCCCAGAAAAGATCAGTAATTCACAGTTGAAGTGCTGAATCAGGATGGTCGAGGCCACGGCGGAGTTGACCTTACCAATACCAGATTCAACCAGAGTCAGTTCGTGGGAACCATGCTTCCCTTGAAAATAATCTCTCCCTCCTGATCGAGCCGCAGGTAGTGAGCTTGGAGAGAAATGTCGCAACTCTTCAGGAATTGCGCAGAGGATCCCAATACGCATTCAAACCACTCAGAAATACTTTTCACAAACTCTTGGAAAATCGCGCTTAACGCACCAGTCGTAGAATCGTCCGCTATGGCAGGATGACAACAACAGGGCGATGAGAAATACGAGCAGCGTATTTCGACCAAACATCTCTAGCTCGCTCAATCTATCAAAGCCAGACGTGAGGAGTACCAAAGGTTGCCAGTAACAGTATTAAAGATACCAATAGAGCAAGGCCAATCATCAAGAAGCTGACATAATTGTCGGTCCCGTGACTGACACCAATCTCACCAGCTTCTCTCTTTTTCATCAGTTCACTATCAAATTTCTCGCTTTGAGCAATTTCCTTTGCTCGTTCCCGAGCATCGTCTTCAAACTCTTTCTGCAATTCCTGAATGTCTTTTTGGGTCGGGTTAAGCATGAATTCTCCAGAATCAAAAATAGATAAAATGCTAAACACTCAGTTTCTTACCCACAGTTGCTGCAAAAGTCCATCCTCCAGCCAAGGAAGTTTTCGTAGAATGCAAAATTGGTTGTAATTTTCTTACTTCTGCCTCAATCTCAGACTACTTTCCCAGCCCATGTGCTCTCGGGTCTGGCTCACCAAGATTGAATTCAAATCCTCAAAATCACAAATGACCACTCGAACGACTGGCCAGTCGGCATTTCCCATTGCATGGGTATGTCTTTGCTTATTGATTGGTTTCCTATCAATAGCCCCAACACTCATCAGGGCACAACAAAACTATGAAGCGGAAGGGAATCTACAGCATCAATCAAGGCTTCAGGAGTCTTTCCAGCAGACTCAAATGACGGAGGATGGCATCGCCAATCTGCTAAATGGCGAACTCAGTCAATCGCAGATGGACACTCAAAGACTGGCACAGCAGCTCAGTCTTTATCGATTGCAAGCCTCTACCCTGCGTAACCTTTTGTTAGTTAGTAGTACGACCATTGATGAGTTGAGCCAGGGAATCGCTCGACAACAGCAGGCTCTTCAAGAGCTTGGAACATCCGTCTCTCAGGGGAACCAGTCCATACAACCTCTGGAAGAACGCCAACTTCGTGCACAAGTTCGCCAAGAAGTCTATCAACAACAGGTTAACGAGTTGAAAAACCTGCCTCAGGCCAGTATTCCCATCTCGCTTCAGACACTCGTCGACGAGATTAGTCTGACGCAACAAAACAACCGAAAAAATCTCGATCAACTACTTACGATCAAAAAAGAGGAGATTACTCGTCTACAAGCCGCTCGGGATGAGAACAAAGAATTACTGGAACAACTTCAGAGGCGCCTGGAGGAGCGCCGTCAAGAAATGCTCTTTGAAAAGCAGGAGATCTCTCTTGCCAAGCTTGGGCCGACTGAAATCGCTAGTGAACTAGAACGCTTCCTGCGACTTGTGGGTCGCTGGAGCCAACCTGCAGAAATTCAATCTGGCATCCTGGGATTGTGGGAAAGCTATCGGTTCTTATTGGCCACCTTCCCATTCCTATTCGTGATTGGCCTGATCCTCTTGCGAAAAGCCAAGCACAACCTCCTAGACTGGCTCAAAGAAACGGATCTGCCCATCTGGCAAAACTGGACCTTACACTTACTGTTACAGTCGCTGATGCCAATCGGTGCAATCAGTCTATTGTGGGCTTGTGAACAGAGCATGATCCTGGCAAACCTCAATCCATTGCTGGCGCTCTTTCGCAACATGCTGCTGCTATGGATTTTCGTGTTTTGGTGCCTACGAGCACTAGAGCGATTCGATGATGATAACTTTGTGCCGGTTCGTTTGGCAGCACATCGTCTCCTCCGCTGGGTTCGTAGTCTAGGTCTGAGCTATTTATTATTGCAACAGTTGCTGGGTAGCAACAGTGTGATGCTTCTTATTGGCAGATTAGTGCTTGGTATCGGAGTACTGGTTTTGAGCGTTGACCTAGGACGTCAACTGCGTCGTTGGGTGCAGCTTCAAGATCATTGGCCTGCTCTCAGGCAGACTGCCTTGAGCCTGGTTCTGGGGTCACTGCCAACACTAACTATTGGAGGTGGGCTACTTTTAGAGCTAGCGGGCTATTCTTACCTCAGTCTCTACTGGTCAGTTTCTCTGAGCAAGACTGGGATTGTCCTATTCTGGGGCTTCCTTTGCTGGAAATGTCTTCAAGAATGGGATGCCCGTTTGGATGCACAACCCCTCCAAACCGGTATACTGGAAGTTGATGTTCAAACCCTGGGACAGCAGTCCACCAATTGGCTGATTGGAAGAATCGCTTGGCTGTTCGGAGCAGGATTGATTGGTCTAGGACTTCTGTTGGCCTGGGGCGCAGAGAAAGACGTGCTCTTGCACACTTGGGAGGCAATCCGTCAGCCATTGACGGTAGGTGGCCTAGAATTGAGCCTGATCGGCTTTGTCTACGTCTTTTTGATTTTGCTGATCACCCGAGTGTTTGTGCTCCTTTGGCGCTACCTTTTCAAGCAACGACTGATGGCACACAGCCATATCGAAGAGGGTACTCAAGAGTCTGTCACCACTATTGGAGCCTATGCCATCTGGGGGATTGGGCTGCTATTCGGCTTGGGAGCTTTGGGGGTGAACAGCGCATCTCTGGCGGTTGCCTTTGGAGCAGTGGGTATCGGCTTGGGTTTTGGCCTACAGAATATCTTCAATAACTTTGTCAGTGGGCTGATTCTGCTGTTCGAACGACCGATCCAGGTGGGAAACGTTGTTGAGATCAATGGAATCTGGGGAGTTGTCAAAAAAATCAACGTTCGCTCAACGTTGGTGCAGACTTATGATAATGCATCATTGATTATACCAAACTCAGAGTTCATCAGTCAGACTGTCACAAATTGGTCCTACAAAGATCCACGAGTCCGTCGTACAATCAATATCGGGGTTGCCTATGGAACTGAACCCGAATTGATTCGTAAAGAGATGTTGGCGATGGCCCAACAGCATCCAAAAGTCCTCGCTGTACCAGCTCCAGTCGTACATTTTGTAGATTTTGGGGACAGCGCTCTAATGTTTCGGCTATACTACCATACGACTTTGGATTTCGGGATGATTTCCGAGACCGAGATTCGGCTCCAGATCGATGAGCGGTTCCGAGAGTTAGGCATTGTCATTCCATTTCCTCAACAAGATGTACACTTCCATGTTGCAGAGTCGACAGAAACTTCACCTGAAGCAAAGCAGAGTTCAAATTCCGTCAAGCCATTAGTAGGAATCGGCGAAAGCAAGACGGATGACAGCAGAATGACCTTGCTACAGCAACTTTGGAAGGGTCGCCCAAAGTAAATCAAGTCCCGATGCTCTTCGTACAACCTGGCCTACTGCCAGAAGAAACTCAAAAAACTGAAGACAAGCAACAAGAAAAGCCCAGCCCCACGCGCTATGTTTGTGCTAACTGCCACACTCCAGTCAGTGATGCGAGTTGCCTGCTGGTGATTCAGGGAGACAGCCCCAATCACTACTTCGCGAATCCGGATGGACTACTCTTTGAGATTCTTACTTTTAGTTGGTGTCAGAACCTACGAGATGGTTCCCACTCAGTATGGAAGGACACTTGGTTTGCTGGTTATGCTTGGACGGTTCAGTATTGCTCAGGTTGTCAAATCCACATGGGGTGGCGCTACGATGGTTCAACAGAGCCGACAAGATTCTACGGAATTGTTCGAGAACGACTTATAGAAATTGAGGAGAAGCCGGACTAGCGGATCAATTCACGAAGATATTCCTGCTGACGTGGGGTGGTTGATGCTTCCTGTTGGTTAGCTGATTGAACGGCCTGACGGTACTCTGGGGAGGCTTGAAATTCATAGTCGAACTTGAGTGGCTTGATGCCTTTCTCACTCCAGTACTGTCCTTCCTGCTGACCTTGAGAGCGGTTTGCCATTCGTTGTCCAGAACGCGCCAGTTGCTGCATCTGTCCTTGCATCTGTTGCATCTGTCCTTGCATTTGCTGCAAATATTGTTCGGTCTGTTGCACGAGAGGCATCGCTATTCCGGGTCCGCTTCCAGAACCAAAACCAGACCCCTGTCCCTGTCCTTTTCCAGGTTGCTGACCAGACCCCTCTCCGGATTGCTGACTAGGATGGTTTCCGGGCAGATTACCTCCTAACATTTGAGAGGCTTCTTCGGAAGATTGTTGTGCATTTGCAAGCATCTGGGCCAATTCGTCCATTGAGAGTTGACCATTCGCCATTTTCTCCAGCATTTTCTGCATTTGCTCAATCATCTCAGAAATCTGTTGCTGTTGCTGCTGTAAGTCCTGCGGGGTAGGATCTTGACCCATCTGGGAGCTTTGTTGTTGGCGCATCATCTCCTCCAATTGCTCCCTCAACTTGGACTCCTGACGTAGGGCTTCAGCTAGTTGTTGTTGTAGTTGATTGAACTGTTCCATCATTTCAGAATATTTCTCATCATAGTACTGAGAGGTACTCTGCTGAAGCTGTTGCTGTTGCTGCTGAAATGCTGAGAGCATCTGGTTGAGTAGTTCTTGCGCTTCTGCTCGCTTGTTTTCTTGGAGGAGTTGGCGCACTTGTTCCATCAACGACGAGAGTTCCATTTCCTCAGTTGGCTGATTGGACTGTTCCGGAGGGCTGGGAAGGAATTCTGCCATAGCCTGCTGCTGCTCCAAGAGTTCGGCTAGGCGTTGTTCAAACTCTTCCAGCATTTCCATCACTTCTGACAAGGACTCTGGATTTTCGTCCAACTGCGCGAGCCACTGTTCAAGTTGCTGAAAATCTGCAAAAATATCATCTGCTTGATTCAATTTGTCTGCAAATTCCTGTTGTTCCAGCAGTTCCTTGAGACGATAGCGCATTTGCCGCATTGTATTGTATTCTTCCCTCAGCAGCACCAACTGTGCTTCACTTGGGGCTGATTCCGAGACCGCAAAACTAGGAATCAAGGCGAAGGGCAGCATCAACAGGAGACGGAATTTCATGAAGGCTCCAAATTTAGGTTGCACAGAAGCTATCAATTTTGGCAGAAATAATTGGCGAATAACAATGAATCTTCCTTGAAATTCTGCAAATTAGCGAAAATTCGATGATCGATATGCTCGCATTCAAAACCTGTCTCGTCGTTCAAAACCAATTTTGAAGCAGGGAATCATGTGGTGGTCTCCTCAGAAAAGCTCTCGTGCGTGGCAGAGTAGTCGGGCATTGTATGAACTTTCTAATTCCATGAACGCAAACCATGTATTCAACTAACTTCTCCCAATTTGGAAGCAAGCTTTTCGGTGCAACCGCCAAAAAACTTCAGTTATTGAGGGCAAGTCGCTATTGGCCTGACAGCCCCGCTAAGCTCTGGGGCAGCTTTGGGGGAGCTTTTCTGCTGCTGCTGGTCATCATGCCTTTTCGCGATTTCCTGAGTTTACTGGTTGTCGTTGGGGCGCTTGCCGGTGC
>JACLAC010015391.1_pt1 | contig 32529 bp, 33 predicted proteins | sample 8027881 | NCBI WGS metagenome assembly JACLAC01 (sample SAMN15725517, study PRJNA655200) | protist metagenome | isolation source: fluorescence activated cell sorting (FACS) single amplified genomes of... | place: Spain: Blaines Bay Microbial Observatory, Mediterranean Sea | collected 2016-01-19 | reverse complement strand
AGGAGATCCCAAACGAGCCAACCAGCGCTTTCAGCTGAATCCTGACCTGCCAGTTTTGCTCATCACTGGTGGGGGGCAAGGTGCCGTTGGCTTGAACAGAGCCATTCAACCACTGTTGCCGACTTGGCAGGAACAATTTCAGGTGATTCATCTGACTGGGCGGGATAGTAAAAACGATCTGGCGCCTGGTCCTCGCTATCAGACCCGTGAATTTGTCAACGAGGGCATGGGTGATCTATTGGCCCGAAGTCAGCTTGTAATTACTCGTGCAGGACTTGGTATTCTTGGTGAGTTGTCGATTCTAGGCAAGGATGTGATCCTTGTTCCTCTACCGAACAGTCACCAGGAATTAAACGCCTCAGCTCTGGCTGAAGCTGGTGCTATCACGCTGCTAAACCAGCAGGAATTGGCTGAAAATGGATCACAATGGTGGTCCAAATTTTGGTCTACCTATCAACCCGGTATCACCGGACAACGAATGCAGTCCTACTGGCCACCGCAAGGCACTACCGTGTTTGCCAGTCTAATTCGCCAACAAGGCCTGCGTGTATCCTAATCTTTGGGAGGACAAGAGATGGAATTGATGTATCAGAACGTCGTAGAAATGATGGATCGCTGCTGCGAAGAATACGCAGATCTGCCGATGTATGGAGCCCCAGTCGATGGCGACTACAACTGGATGACATTTCGAGATTTTGCCAAGACCGTTGCTGAGTTACGAGGAGGGCTGGATTTACTCGGTGTAGGAGTAGGAGATCGCGTGGGTATCATTTCAAATAACATGATTCCCTGGGCGACGATGGCTTATGCAACCTTCAGTGCAGGAGCTGTCTACGTGCCGATGTATACTCAGCAAAACAAAGAGCAATGGCAGTACATCCTAAATGACTCGGGTTGCAAGGTACTCCTGGTCGCTTCTGAAAGGCTATATCACGAAGCATTGACCTGGCGTGGTGAGCTTCTCCCAGAGTTGCAGCATGTCGTGCTGCTGAGTGATTCTGAAGATTCTGAGATAAAAACCTACGGAGGATTGCGTAACAATGGTCAGCAGCGACCTGTTCCTGCCCAATACCCGGACACGGGCGCTCTTTTGGAGATCATGTACACATCCGGTACCACCGGCAATCCAAAGGGTGTGATGCTCAGTCATCTTGGGGTGATCTCTACTTTGCAGGCTGCTAAAGACAGCATTCCCTTCCATAAAAGTGACCGCACCCTAGCTTTCCTCCCATGGGCCCATATTTTTGGCCAAATCTGTGAAGTTCATGGTGTAATGATGTTTGGATTTTCAGCTGCTATGAACGAAAACCTTGCCAAGCTAGTGGATGAACTGGGCCAGGTGAGGCCAACCCTGCTCTTTGCGGTTCCACGTGTTTACAATCGAATTTATGAAAAGCTACACCTACAAATCCACAACAAGTCGCCCAAGCTCTACTCTCTGTTCCAGTATGGGTTGACCTGCTCAGCTAAACGACGACATGGTGAGAAACTCTCCATCAAGGAAGCACTAGCTTTTAAACTGTGTGACAAGCTCTTCTTCTCTAAGGTCCGAGCACGTTTGGGCAACCGCTTGCGGATGGCTTACAGTGGCGGAAGTGCGCTAAACCCAGCGGTTATTGAATTTGTCCAGAATATCGGTGTCACCCTCCTCGAGGCCTACGGACTGACCGAGGCAATTGTCTCCGCAAACTCACCTGACTTTCAGAAGACTGGCGCTGTTGGCAAGCCCTTACCAGGAGTGCGCGTTGAGATTGATCGTTCTGTGACCACGGCCAATAAGCAGGATGGAGAGATCATAATTCACGGTGCGACTATGATGCTCGGCTACTATAATTTGCCAGAGGAAACCGCCAGCGTTTTTACTACTGAGGGTGGCTTCCGAACTGGAGACATCGGACATATTGACGAGGATGGATTCCTTCGGATCACTGGGCGAGTCAAAGAGATCTACAAGCTGGAAAATGGCAAGTACTGTGTCCCAGCTCTAGTGGAGGAAGCACTCAAGCTGAGCCCATTCATTAATCAAGTGATGATCTACGGCTTCCAGAAACTCTACAACGTCGCGCTAATCGTGGTTGAAGTCGACGCCCTGAAAACCTATGCGTCTCGCAACAATATTGCTGGTACGTTGGAAGAATGGCTCGAGGATGAAGAGATTCTCAAGCTCTACAAGCAGGAGCTCCGTAAATATGCAGCAGACTTTCAGGACTATGAGCGGCCCAAGCGCTTCCATCTACTGACCGAAGAGTGGACTGTGGACAACAATCTGATCACCCCAACCCTGAAGTTGAAGCGCAATCGCGTCGAGGAGCGCTTTCAGGAAGAACTGACAGGAATGTACTGATTCAAAGCCATTGGCGGAGCGCAGACCAGATAGGTTCACGCCCAGACTTGTCTAGGGAGGAATGTGGCAGGGGGTCCTGCTCCAGCTGGAGAGTAGTTCGAACTTGCTGAAGATGACTGCGGTACTGGCTCCGCTTGAGCTTATCCATCTTGTTGGCCACAACTAGGACGGGCCGCTGGTAGTGATCCAGCCATGTCTTCATCTGGCGGTCATGCTCTCCTGGTTTGTGGCGGACATCCACGATTAGCACGACACCTCGAAGAGTGGAACGCTCCCCAAGATAGGCTTCAATCGTTGCCTGCCAACCAAGACGCACTGCTTCGGGCACCTTCGCGTAGCCATAGCCAGGCAGATCGACCAGATGAAACAGCTCATTAATACAGAAAAAGTTGATCAGCTGGGTCTTACCTGGCGTAGAACTGGTCTTGACCAGTTGGTTGCGCTGCAGCAATGAATTGATCAACGTGGATTTGCCCACGTTGGATTTTCCAGCAAAGGCAATTTCTGGAAGGCTTGGATGTGGGAATTGCTTGGGTTGTGCTGCACTGGTAAGAAATTCTGCTGAATGAATCTTCACTGTTTGTCTTCCGTTCCGATCTCACGAATCGTCACCTTGTCGGTGGTCTCCTCTGCTTCCTTCTCCGGATCTTCAAAATATTCCGCAGGAATTTCAAAGTGATGGACCGCCAAGGCTTGTAAGCGATCCTGACTACAAACCGCCTCATCTCGGGCCAAATCAAAGTATAGCAGAACGGTCAGGATTGAAGCATAGGGATAGAAAATCAAGGCAGTCAGGTACTGTGTCCAGCGCAAGGCAGCCTGAGTTTCTGCACTTCCCAACAACTTGACGAGGTCTTCTCCGTCCGCTGCCATGGGATCTGTTTGCAACAAGGCACTGAAATTGATTTCCGGCAGGAACAGTTGGAGCAACACGATAAAGAGCAATAACTGCAGGATCATGGCGACAACAACGACACCAAAAGCTCGTTTCAACCGGTTACGAGTCAGTTGAAAGCTACGCACCAAGGCAGGAAGTCCCCGTAGCTCTTCAACTACACAGACTGGTTGGGCAATGGTCAGAAAAACAAAGCTACTCAGCCAGAGCGTCACCAATACAACGTTCAACGGTGTCGGTGCCATCAATCCATAGAATCCGAGGATTGTCAGCAAGTACTGTAGGATCCCGACATGCAGAGGTCGCAAGACAGCGCGACTGCCCAAACGGCGTAAAATCTTCACAGTGGGAAAAACGCCCGTGAACAGTAGGGAGAGTAGTCCAAGGGTTGCTCCTGCTTCCAACAGTCTCATCAGCAGGAAAAAGACCACGCTCTCTCCCTGATCTACTCCGCTCAGGCTGAGCAGTAGCGCTGGAACCAGTAACACCAGGGTCAGTCCCAACAAAGGCAAGAGATGCGCGCGATAAATCTGCCAACTCTGAACAAAGAGCGAACCAAGGGTTGGGGCAGCAGGTATGAGACTCATACGCAATTCATTACGGATAGCAATACGTTGTCAGTTAAGCAGCAACAGGAGAGGTCATGACCTCAGAACGGCCATCGCTGGTGCAGACGAAAAAGAGTACAAAAAACAAAGTTATACCTCGATCCCAGCTTGCTTTACAAGTCGAAGCGTCTACGCAGACCCTGCCAGACGAGTCAGATCTGATCATCCACGAGTTGAATCAGAAGCTGAACTCACTGCGACAGCAGCTGGTTAATTACGAAAGCCAACGTCAACAAGCGAATGGCCCTAGCTCACGACAATTACGGGCCCAACTGGCCAAGCAGGAAGCCCAACTACAGGATCTTCAGGCCGAACGGGCAACGGTCAATTACCATGCTCGATCTCTACCACAGACCTTCTCTGCTTTGCGTAAACCAGCCTCTCAGTTGGAGGAGCAAGTCGGTCAACTGCTGGAGAGAATTCCTGACCCAGAGGTTCGCAAAGCCCTGGAGCACTGCCGTCAGTTGGCCAAGCAAATGCTGGATGACACTGATACTCAGCAACAGGGACTGGAAGAGATCCATCAGGACTATCAACCTGAACGCAGAGCAGTCAATCTGTTGAAATTCTTTCGGGGAGTTGCTCGGCAACACACGCAGCAGAGTCGACACCCACTGCGGCTCTTTGCTTCGACTCGACTTCCCGATGAGATGCGCCTGGACCCAGCAGGATTCCGGCGGGCCTTGCTGGCCATGCTTCAGGAAGTACGACGCCAAGCAAATACGGAACCGCTCCAGTTGCTCCTGCAAACCTCTAATCCACGCCAGCAACGAGATGCTCGTATCCAGATTACTGTTAAGATCGATTCCGGCTCCAACTTATCGAAGGCAAAAAACTGGGGAGATTATCTGGCGCAGCGAATGAGTGAAGCGGATGGGAGTCCAGAGTTGTTGATCGGGCGCAAAATTATCTACGCCCATGGAGGAAGGATCAGCTTACGCCGAGAAGAGGACCAGGTCGTTGGGTTGGAAGTAAGCCTTCCGATGGAAACAATGACTCACAACGTTGTGCCACAGATCGCGCTGTCCACGGATACAAAGACCCCCACAAGCGGTGATTCCTGATAGCTCTGTTAAGTTGTGGCAGCTCCGTTCGTTTTGCTAACAGTAGAATCTGTTGTGCTCGCGGTAGTGGTTGATTCAGCTTCCTTGGCTTCAGCAGCCGCTACATTTTCCTTGCGTGCAGCCAAATCTTCCTGCCCCTTCTCAAACGCATTTGCCACTGCTTCCAGCTTGTCTCCGGTGCTCATCTGAGAGAGCTTCAATGAACCGAACTTGTTGGCTACTCCACCGAAGTTATTCTCAAAGTCTTTCTTGATATCCTTCACCTCGAGATCCCGCTCAATGTTATCCATCTCGCTCTGTACGGTGTGACGAATATCGTTGGTAGCTCGTTTGAGTTCAACAAGCCCCTTGCCCACGGAGCGCATGACTCCTGGAAGCTGTTTGGGTCCAATGAAGATCAGCGCAATCACGACAATGATGACTAATTCTGGCAGACCGATGCCAAACATGAGATTCTCCTCCTAACGGTTATCAACAAGACGTGAACTTATATCCTGCTTAACGAGGAAAGGCAAATGCCCAATGACGACTTTCTGGCAGTTCTTGATTTTGGAAGCCAGTACGCCCACCTGATTGCCAAGCGAATCCGGCACTTCGGGGTCTATACCGAAATCTTTCCACCCTCTATTGATACAGACCGCCTTGAGGCTGCCAAGGGCATCATCCTTTCTGGAGGACCTGCTTCTGTCTTTGCTGAGGACGTGCCTGCCTTCAATCCAGAAATCCTCAACCTCTCTCAGCCCACTCTTGGCCTCTGCTACGGCCACCAACTGATGGCCAAACATTTCGGTGGAAGTGTAGCCAACACGGGACAGGGAGAGTTCGGCAAAGCTTCTCTGCGTCAACTGAACCCTTCTCCCCTATGGAAAGATGTTGCCGACAACTCCCAGGTCTGGATGAGCCACCAGGATAGCGTCACGGAGCTTCCACAGGGTTTCCAGGTGATCGGTGAAACCATTGCAGGGAGCCTGGCTGCTCTGCAGCACAAGGAACGTCCGCTGTTTTCCCTGCAGTTTCATCCAGAAGTCACTGACACACTGGCAGGCACTCAGATTCTCAGCAATTTCGTGGAACTCTGCAAGGCACACCCTAGCTGGAGCATGGAACGCTTCATTGAGCAGACAAAGAATGAGCTTCAACAGCAAGTTGGTGAGCACAATGTGCTGATGTTCCTCAGTGGTGGCGTGGACTCTTCGGTTGCCTTTGCTTTGTTAAACGAAGCCCTAAGCAAGGAAAGGGTGCTCGGGCTCTTTATCGATAATGGCTTTCTACGTCTGAATGAGACTGAGCAAATTCTCCAACGCTACGAACAACTAGGTTATGACAATGTGGTTGGCAGAGACTACAGCGAGGCTTTTCTGGAAGCAATCGCCGGTGAAGTGGACCCACAACGGAAACGACATCAGGTTGGCAACACCTTTTTAGCAGTACGGGGAAAACTACTGGAAGAATTAAAATTGAATCCGGACGAATGGCTGCTCGGACAGGGCACACTTTATCCGGACATCATCGAATCTGGAGGCACCGAACACGCCAAGGTGATCAAGTCTCATCATAACCGAGTCGATGCAATCCAGGATTTAATTGCCAAGGGTCAAGTTGTTGAGCCACTCAAAGAACTCTACAAGGATGAGGTGCGACGCGTCGGGGACCTACTGGGTCTGCCCAAAGAAATCGTCTGGCGCCATCCGTTTCCTGGGCCGGGTCTTTCAATCAACGTCCTCTGTTCCCGTGAAGATACAATCCTGCAACCCGAACACAAGAAAACACTGGACACACTGCACCAGTATCTACCACCCACTCAGGCTTCTCTACTTCCAGTACGCAGCGTAGGTGTACAGGGAGATCAACGAACCTACACAGAGCCGGCTGTGCTGCTCGGCCCAACAGACTGGGAATGGCTTGAGAACAATTCGATTCGACTGACCAATCAAGTACGTGCAATCAATCGGGTCGTGGCCTATCTTCCTCTTCAACCAACAGAGCAGCTACCCAACTGGCGTGCCCGCCGTGCTTTCTGCGACAAGCCTCGTCTGGACTTGCTACGTGCTGCTGAGGCTCACGTCAGTGAAACCTTCGCCAATCATGGCTGGCTGGGGCGTATCTTTCAATTGCTGGTGATCCTGTTGCCGATTTCTCAGGATGGTCACCAAGATAGCATCGTACTACGTCCGGTCATCTCTGAAGATGTAATGACTGCGCGCTTTGCCCCTGTGGACTGGCAGGTTCTCCATGAACTGTTGCCACAACTCTACGCTCTGGATGGAATTGACTCTGTCTTCTTCGATATCACTCACAAGCCTCCTGCTACGTTTGGGTGGGAGTAGTAAACCAACGCTAAACTACTTATTTAATTAGGTTTTATAACTTTTCTAACTGTTCCACACCCAAGATCCCACCACTGATATCATTGGCTTTTTTCCTCACCAGTTGCACAGAAACTTACACATTCCTGTGACTACTGGATCGAACGATTACCCAAAGAGGAAAATGCCACTCAAACGACAGCTCAGAGCATCAGAAATTCCCATCTTTGACAACGCCTATATCCATCAGCGTGGAGACTATTGGCAATTTCGTATGTGGTTGGAGCGAGAAGGCAAGTATGCACGTAAGAGTTTACGCACACGCAGTGAGGCAACTGCTGTAGAAAGAGCGCGGCAGATGTACTTGGAAATCTTTTCTAAGCAACAACAAGGTAAAACCTATTTCAGTCTTACTGTCAAAGAAGGGGTTCAGAAGTACTTGGAAGCCAGGAACGTTGATGTAGAACTAGGACTAATAGTACTTGATAGGTACGTCACCATACGCAGTCAGCTGAAGCATTGGTTAGATTTTATTGGGAAAGACAGCAAACTGAACGAGTTGGAAAGGACAGACTGTGAAGACTATTTCCAGTATCGCAACAAAAAACTAGAGGTACTGTCAAAAATTTAACTGTGCAGCATGAGCAGAGTACTATCAATGCGTGTGTAAGGTGGCTGAATAAAAAGGGAGAGACTCATATTGAAAGTTTTGACTTTAAAAAATTACCACGCATTGACAGAGGCAACGAAGCAATACGCAGAGCAACACTAACAAATGAAGAATATGAAAGGCTGACTCGTGCGATGCGTTCATATTGTGCAAAAAAAACAATAAGAACGATGAATCAGAGATACTTCTGAGAAAACTAGTCCAACACTATGTATTGATTGCTTCAAATAGTGGATTGAGAGTTGGTGAGCAAATGCAACTGAAATGGAGTGATGTAAAGGTTGAAGCACACAAAGACAAAACAGGTGAGCCTGTCAGGCTAGCTCGCATTCATGTTCGTGCTGAAACTAGTAAGGTAAGGACAAGCAGAATTTTCTTGTGTCGCAATGGGCATTATTTCGAAAGATGGAAGGAGATTGCTGGACACGCAAATAAAAACGGTCTCATCTTTAGCGTGGATGGTGAGAAGCCAATTACTAAACGCCAGCTACTCTACCATTTCAAAAAAATGGTTGAACTAGCAGGAATACCAGATTTAAATGAGCGTGATATTGTCCCATATAGTTTACGGCACTTTATGATAACACAGAGGATTATGAGTGGCCTGAGCTACAGACAAGTTGCTGATATGTGCGGGACAAGCGTGGCACAGATAGAAAGGACCTATCATCTCAACGATGAAATCCGCCTTACCAATGCTGTCGCTGACTTCAGGCGACGTGAGGATGGAACTATTGAAGCCATCTAGCGTCTATAAATCGTGTTAACACGATTCACTCAATCTCAACCCACCACTGCGCCAGATTCTGGCAATCCCATCAAATCAACAGAAGCTGCCCTAGTCTGCGTACTCAGATCTGCCAGCTACACTTGCATACCCTTCCTTCTTGCTGCTCACTTATGCGATTCCTCCAAACACCAGAACCAGAAATAAGTGATATTTTGGAGGATTACCCACATGTGTCGTACCAGCATCACCCAAATTGAGTAGTCCTACTAACATTTGAATGACGCAATACGCCTTACCAATGCAGTGGCTAAATATCGAGTGGGTTCTGATGGAACGATTCGCTTAGTTCAAACTGTGGTGAATCGTGTTAACACGATTTACTTCTTACCAGCTCAGATGACGCCTTAATATAATTTATCTTTAGATAATAACTAGCTCAGGAAGAATAAGATTCAATGCACAAATAGAAAGGAAAGATTTAAAGTAGAATAAAGATATTAAAATATTTAGTTGAATAGAGGTCTAAATAAAATTTTTTATCAATTATTTATAATTATAATAATCGCAGATTTTGAATGCTTAAACCAATTAATATTACTTTACAGATATTTCTTTTCCACAGTCGGGGAATTCATTATTTTCATCAATGAATTATAATTCATTTTCATTCGGCACTCAGCACCAATCTTTACTTTTAAATTAGAAGTATTTAAAACTAAATGATCACTTGTCGCTCCTACGAAAGTAAAGCCATTAGGAAAAACAAGTGAATTGGCATCAGTATCTTGGTTTCCAATTGCAAGAATTACTTGATCATTTTCCTTAAAATGAGTTGAATTAGTTTTAGCTGATGATGTTTTTATAAATTCAGGTTTCTTTTTACTTTCAATTACTTCTGATATCAGTGTAAATGCATCAGTATAGAGCCCTTGGACCGGATTGCCAGAGATTGGATCACTTCCAAGTAAAATTGATTCACCTAATCTCAACTCATTAATTTGATTTAAATTATTGTTGGAAAAAACCCAGGGCAAACTAGCAGAATTACCACCAGATATAATCTTAATATTCGCTTCATACTTTCTTTTCAATCTGTCTATAATTTTGGAAAATAAAGACATACTTTTTTGATTGGGAGCAGTTTTATTTAAGCAGGCAAAATTAGCACCAATTCCTGCAATATTAATCCCAGGCATTTGAACGATTCTTTTAAAATATTCTTCGAGATCATTAGGCATAATTCCTTCGCGTAAATCGCCCATTTCTACCATCAAAACGATGTCATGAATCTTACTCTTTTTTAGTGCATTACAAGCTAACGCCTCTATCACACTGATTTCGGTATTGTAACTAAAATCACAACTATCTACGATCAGCTGAATTTGACTCTTCATTGGTGTTCGGATCATTGTGATATCCGAGATAATTCCTGCTTCACGCATTCTAGTCACATTTTCAATACGAGAATCTGCAAGTCCAGTCACGCCACCAGAAATTATAGCTAAAGCAATTGCAGGATCACCACAAACTGCTTTTGTAACACCTATTGTACTGATTCCTTTTTTCTTAAGTTTCTGTACTAGATATTCAGAATTTTTTTGTATCTTACTTAGATTTATTTCAATGCGTGGTGTACTCATGATTGAACCGCTAACGAAGGATTTTTTAGTTGAGGAAAAGCATCTAATACCATATCAACTAATTTTGTTACTGGTGATCTTAATGCGTCTGTAATCGGAAGCTGGAGTTGTGAGGCATAGTCAATAACTGCTCTTGTGATTTCATCATCTGTCATTTCCTCATGGTTTAATGTTAGACCTATCACCTTAGTATTTACGAATTTTTCAATTAGTGAAATTTCATCTGCTGGGTTAGGCATCAGCATATTTGGAAAGTCACATCGAAAAATCCGTTTGGGCGAATGCTGAAGAATAACAGCATGTGGCTGACTACCACGCAGGATGAAAGTGGAGGTACAAAAAGCAGGATGACTCAAAGCGCCCTGGCCTTCTATCAAAATCACTTGCGGTTTTTCTGTCAATGAAGCCTGAATGATTACTTTTTCTAGCTCACCACAACAAAATTGTGACGGTACTGAATCTAGTGCAAGACCGTAACGTCCACCTTGTATAAGACCAGTCTGACCAGTGTTAATTAGAATAGTTTTAATTCCTCGTTTATTCAAAGATTCTTCCAGAATTGTAGCAGTAGTTCGTTTACCAATAGCGCAATCAGTGCCAAGTATTGCAATTCTTATTGCAGATATATCTGCCACATGACCAGTAAAAACTTCCATATCTTTACTAGGAATGGGTTTTCTCATATCAAATAGTTTTACTTTCGCAATTTCTGCAGCTTTCATGATTTGACTGTCATCACATAAGTATTCATGTAATCCACTAATGATATTCATACCAAATTTGATTGCTTGCAATATAATTTTTTTGTCAATTATTGAAAATTTTCCATTTGTTGGTGCCATCCCATAAATCATTGTGTCAGGAATTTTAATTTCATTATTAATAGCTTCTCTAAGATTTTTAAATATGGGAATTTGATTTATTTTATTATCTAAAATAAATCCACTATCGAGACCTTCTTTACTACTATCAATGACGGAAGTAATACGGAATTTTTTTGAATGCCTGACGAGTCCATTTGCTGTTTTTCCATCTACTTTAGTAAAATTATTTTCACAATAAATGATTGCAGTAGGTAAAATATTTTCCAAAATCTATCCTTTTTAAATGATTTTTATTAATTTCATATTCATCTAAATTATTTTAAATTTATAGTTCTGCAACTTAATTCAATAATATTAATTATATTTTATGTGGAAGTTTTGAATATACTGATTCAGAATATTTTTCTCTTTAATATAAAATATATATTCTAGATGTTTTTCGTAGAGATCTCTCACAATTCCGACTTTATTTTGAATTTATGAACCTCTTTATCTGCTTACTGTTATTATTTGAATAATAGAAATTTTCTCTGCAATTCTAGAACTACCGCAGATAAGTTTTAGAACAGAAGATTCTATAACCTGTGATAAACTAATGTTAAGATCTTTTAATTATTATTGGTATCAGTTCACATCACACTTCAATTTCTGCTGCGAAACTAATCAAGCTCAGACTCACTACAGATCTTCTTATTATTGAAAATTAAACGTATGTCGAAATATTCAATTAAGTATTTTTTCATTTGACCGAGACATTACTTAACATTATCCTTTACTGTTTGAATCAACAGGTTAGGAGAATACTTTGTACGAAAAATTTTATTAAAACTTTAGTTTTAGTAAAATTTTTCTTCTCACTGCTGTAATTGATGTACTAGCAACTTTATTTGCAATTACAAATCTCAGTTTTATGCTGTAGTTTATCAAATGAACCGATAGTCCATTGACTCGGAACAAGTCAATACTGAGCTATCTTTTGGCGGCGTGATTAGTAGCTGACTTTAAGGGAGGTTAGCACTGAGCTTTAATTACATTACATGGTTTTTGAAAATTTTGTTGAATTATTTTTCCTAAATCTTTCACAAGCTCAAATTTCTTAGTCAAACACAATAAGTATTCTGGCTCCTCTATATCAAAAGTGTAAGAAACTCGACTCCAAATTCAATATGTCGGGCCTCGGTTATTAGCTAATTTTAGAGTTTACGAATTTTTCCGGTTGCATTATGTTAACACGATTCACCCTCATATCAACTCCGCTGCTCGTCTCATCTGCTCATCATTCACATCAATATAGCGTTGGGTAGTCTGAATGCTGGCATGTCCTGCCATCTCCCCTAGTACCCGTACTCCTACTCCCTTGCTGCTGAGTTCTGTTAGCCAGGTTCTCCTGCCACTGTGACTGGTCGCACCCACTATGCCTGCTCTTGCATACAGTCTCTGTAGGTGCTGGGTTGCTGGGTTGGCTGTGAAGTGTGAGTTCTTCTGTGTGCTGAACAGGTAGTGTTCTCTGCTGATCTGGCAAAGCTCTGATACATATCTCTTTAACTGCTGCTGCATGGTTTTGGGTACGAAGATGCGTCGTGCTCGTTTGGATTTTGTCATTGCTGCTGCCAGAACTATTTCTGATTTGACTGCACCACTCTCATCCACCACATCCCCAATCCGCAGTGCTGCTACTTCCCCAACACGCAGTCCACACCAGTGTGTCAGCAGCAGCATCGTCACATCTCTCTCCACATACCTGCTGCCGCCACGTGTCACGTCCAGTAGTCGTTTCAGTTCTTGCTTGGTGAGTGTCTTTGCCTGTGCCATGTGTTCTCCTCAATAAATGTAATGTTTTCATATAAACATAATAATATCTGACATTTATCTTGGGAAACCGATTTGATGAGACAATGATTCTCAGTGATTTCAAGTGGTTATAGTGAAATGTAAGATTTTCAGTATTTTCTTAGATTTATTCTGAGACAGCAGTCAGAGCTTTCTCAGTCATTGTCAATGGATGAACTGCTGTTTCTGGTTTTGCTGTGTACTGCTTTAGCTGAATTGCAAAACAGGAATTTTTCCACTCCTACAGTATCGTTCTGCATCACCTGAGATTGGACTGGCATCCAATCTACTCTGTGTGTTTGATTCATTCGCTCGTTTCCCTCGCTCCCGTTCAAACACACCTTCGTAGTTTCCTTCTCCGTTATCGGATGGGACTCTTTCAGATTGTGTTTAGTCATAAGGAGGCTATCCGAGCCTCCTTACTTCTCTGAAAACAACTGTTCTTTCGAGTTGCTACATCAGCCACCGTGTAAGCAAGTCTTCTCAGTGTTCTTTTGTAAACTGAGCTTTGGAGCGGTTGGGCTGTCCCCATCTACTTGCGAAAGTGTTTCCAACGCTACACCAACTGACCTACACGGCAGTCTGTTGATGCACCCAGCTTTTCACCTCAACTGGGCTTGTCGTGCTCCTTGTTTTGTTTATCAGCGACTGTGGAGCTGCCGCTGTGTGCGTGCATCTGCTGGACACGCTGTGCTGACAAGATCTGCTGACCTCAACCCTTACAGTTGGCAAGCTCAATGTCTTTGGTAGTAGCACTATGTGCAGATAAATAACTGTGTAGGACTTTCGTTCGCCTACACAGTTATTTATCAACTTGAGGAAAAAACATGGAGAAATCGGTATTACATCGTGTGTTTTGCTTTCTGAGAGAGCAGGGACTGGTGGAGAGTGAATCTGAGTTCAGCAGGAATTGGCTGGCGAGGAGTGAGTGCTATCTGCGTTCAGTCAGGTTTAAACGTGCCCAACCCAGTGTATCCACTGTTGCAGTCTGTGCCAGCAAGCTGCACTACTATGCGGAGAGGATGAGAGAGCGTGGCGCACATTCAGATCTGGCAGCACAGTTCTCAGAACTAAGTGAGCAGTGCCATCACTACATCAATAAGGAAGCAGAAGCAGAGTGGTTGGTGACGTGAAATGGGTCCTGCAGCTGAAAAATTGCAGCGTGCGGAATTTTCTGGTGGAGTACTTACAGATTTGGGGTGGTGATTTCGCATCACCAGGTGCTAGGGTGCGGGAGAGTACAGATGAGTAATATACTGAGGGGTATACAGCAGGCACTGGAGGCAATACGCATTGAAACGGAGAAAGCTGACTGGCAACTTCGTTTGGAAATACTGCAGCTGATACTCAGCACAAGTGAATCTGTAGTTGCAGATGCACGGAAACTCACAGCACCTGAAGTGAAGCAGGTGAAGCAGACAGTACCTGTACCTAAAACCGAGTTGGTGAAGCGGTATGTGGACATGCCCAAGCAAGCTGATTCTCACAGGCAGAAGCGAACAGATGTGGATGATGCTGCTAGATTGAGACGGCAGCAACAGCAGTTGGCAGCAGTGCAACCCAGTAAGCCGTTACCTCTGCAACAATGATTTTAGAATGCTGTAAGGCTTTGACTGCAAGTTGAACGATTTGAGTGGGGAACTTACCCAGCACATCTTTTCATCCGTCCAGCACAGCAGGCTATGCTGGAATCTCTTTAACTATTGTAGGAGCGCTACTAGTACAGTTTTTTTGCTGAGAATCTATAGATTATTTAAGTATCTGTTCAAGATGGATGTTCAGCGCGTCTTCTTCCTCATTCATCGAAGTTACACTGTAATTGTTCAGATAGCACAGAAACAACATTGCCCTGATTGATTATCAGACTAGCGGACGTTGCCAAAATTCATTAGCGGTAGGGGGGATGGACTGTCACCGTCCATAAAATATATTTTGGATGCTGGATCTTTGGAAATAGCCTTCAATGCTTCCAATGCTTGGAGCTTTACATAATTGGGATTACTACCAATAGCACTATTGATCTTTTCAATTTCATAAGCCTGAGCGTCTGCAAGTACCCTCTTTTTCAGAGCTTGCTCTTCTGCAGCTTCACTTTCTGCTTTTGCTAGTGCGACTTTTTGCTGTTGCTCAGTTTTAAATCGCTCTAATTCTGCTTTTTGCTTCTCAACTTCTTGTTCCCTTTCTTTCTTAGATTCAATTGCTTTTATGATAAAAGGTGGGAGTGAAATATCACGAATCAAGACTGCTCCTACATTCACTCCTTTTGGAATTAAGTAATCTTTGAGGCCTTCCAACAATGACGTTTGCATGTTCTGCTGAGTTTCTTCTAGAAAAAAGTCTTCAGCTCTTTTGATTGTTTTTCCTTGCTCTCGCAAAAGTGATCTCAATTTTGGAACAATATGAACACGAAGAACATCAGCAGCCTGCCCAGTTTCTTGTAAGATTTTAGGTGCATTTTGACTGCTCAATTGAAATTGAACACTCACTTGAATCTTTGTTTGGAGTTGATCCTGACTTGGCACATTAGCTTCTTCTAAGTGGGATTTCTGCCTGACGTCATAAAAATACCACTCATAGAATGGATTTACAGGAATATGTAGTCCTTCCTCATACGGATCTTCCTGTACCTCTCCAAAAAGAGTAGCCACTCCAACATATCCAGCTGGCACCTTTTGATACAGAGATGATGCAAACCAAACTAAAACAAGGCCAAAAAGACCTAATACTCCAAGTGAAGTTTTTAATTTATTCATAAAGCCTTAATATAAAATGATTTAAAATAATCAGCACAACAAAATTATTTTTATATTTTTTAGTCTAATTGGATAAATCAATTAAAATATAGCTAAAATTTTACTGCTTAATTATGGTATATCAAATTATATCAATTCACAACTTAAATATATTTTTTTGTATTATAAGCATTTTAATTTTTAAAAAAATCTAGGGAAATATTTTTCCAAAATATAGCAGGTGAGATTCAGGCATTTTTCTGAAATATGGCATGCTTGTGCCATTATCTCTATTTGCATTGTAACTTTATAAATCGTGTTAACACGATTCAGTCGTTAATTGACGACTCCATCTTCTCAAAACACCTGTTCAACAAATCTTTTTCTTAATCCTCAATCTCTCAACTTACCGGTTGTCCATCTCCACCTATGACAGCAAGCTTGACTGTGAACACTTGCTAATAAGGAGGCAACCATGCAACTGTTGAAATCACTCAAGCTCGTCCACTACGAGCACTCAACCCACCGTAATCCACGTCTACATCGCCGTCACAAGCTGCTAACCAAGTTGGATGAACAGCTCCAGCTTGCCAGAAACATCTCCTATCAACCCACCAAAACCCAGTTCGTCGCTGATGCTGAAGGTAATATGCAACAGGTGCAACGTGCTAAACGCATCCGTCGTTGGTGGGCTACCAAAGCTGATGGCACCGTACAACTCACCATCCGTTATGGCAGTAAGCCACTGGAACTGGCGAAGGGTAAGAATGCCGTTGAAATAGCCAGTGAGGCAGAACTGAACTGGTTGGAACACTGGAGCAGATACGTGCGCTATGGAGCAGGGTGAACTGGATGAGCTGATTGAAGCTCAGACAGCTTGGCGAAATCGTGTTAACACGATTAAGGCTGAGAAGCCTAAAATAGAGTTTGCTGATTGACTTGGAAAAAAGTCCTATCTTGCTTATTACACAGCGTGTAACTTATCTAAGCTAAACTATTGATTTAATTTTATATTATTTTATGAATATTACTGAAACTCTCACCCAATTTCTTTACAAAAGTTACACGCTTTAATTTTTTCTAATCTAGATAGTTGATTTTAAACTATAATTAATATTTGTTACTACTGGGTGGGAGTAACATTTGACTTCCAAAATCTAGAGTCCCCAGAATGCTTAATTTGGAAAATAATCATCCTAGCCGAGCCTCTATTTCATCACACACTCTCACTTCAAAGTTTCTGCATTGGAGTTTCACTCTCCTGTATGCCTATGGAATTTTGAAGCAAGTCAATGACATTTCCCAACTGGAAGACACTACTCTGCTAGAATTTGAGGTAGTTTTCGCTATCGTCTTTCTGGCAATCGTGATTGTCCGCTACTTCTACATGAGAAGGTTTCCCACTTTGATCGGAGCTCCAGAGAATATTTCAAAAGCACATCTCTGGTTTGCGCGTTTCATTCATGTGGGCATGTACTTCAGTTTGGTGATGCTCCCAGTCTCAGGCCTGATGATCGCTTTTCTATTCTCCCTCGGTTTCAAGGATGGACTCCTGCAAGCCGCAGCAATGGGATTACATGATTTTTCTGCATCACTGAGTTACTGGCTCATTGGGATTCATATTCTGGCCGCAATTTATTCACGTTTGAAAGGAGAAAAGATTTGGCATGCAATGGTTCCATTTTGGATGGAAGATAGGACAATCAAGGTACCTGACAGCTTTGTAAAAATAGAATCATTCCTATTTCGTGCTTTAGAAAAAATTCTGAATTTAAATGGGAAAAAAGATGCGAAGGCATGATAGCTATCCAACACAATTCAGGATTTCACCTTTTCCTGGCTAGATCTCAGAAATCATTTTTGTTGAAGAAAACTACAGAGGGTATATTTAGTGGATTATCCGATTCTGAGTGTCTGAACTACGACGGATAAATTCTGTCTTTAGAGGTTTATGTTCTTTGCTGTATTTACCCAAAAGCAACCCGATATCCCATTGCGCGTCTACGAAACCTTTGACGCGTTCTGTTCTCACCAAACTGAAAAACGCTGGCAAGAGCGCGTGGGTTACTGAATTAGACCTGCATCTCCTGAGTCACTATACCAATACAATTTACACGGAACTACGGGAAATCTTCGACTACGCCAGGTTTGAGAAATTCTGACCAAACACACACCACCGATTGAACTCTATTCTTGGTCCAACTGAACGCTCGTCTGAATCGCTATAACACGATTCGAATTCAGTAAGCGCGGCCGTTCGTCGCATCTGGTTATCGCTCATGTCGATATAGTGCTGGCTTGTCTCAACACGAATACGCACTACCACCTACCACCTCAACTAGTCATCACGCCGAGGTCTCCCTCATCTTAGTTTGGCTGACTACCTTCATCTTTCGCTTTAACTGTCTACTCTGGCTAGGCAACCTCGACACAATCATTGATTCTTGGTCTCCTGCTCCAAAAGCTTCTGCTTGCGTTCGATACCCCACTTGTACCCTGCCAGATCACCAGATCCACGAATTACTCGGTGACACGGGACCAGGATTGCCAAACGATTAGAAGCGCAAGCGCTGGCCACAGCACGGGCGGCCTTGGGTTGCCCGAGGGACTGGGCGAGTTGGGTGTAGCTTACCGTTTCTCCAGATGGAATCTCGGTCAAGGCCCGCCACACCTTTTCCTGAAAGACCGTGCCTCGAATATCCAAGGGAAGCTTTGTATCGCTTGACTGTCTTCGATGGGGATCATCAATCTGGGCCACCACCTCAGATATCCATTCTTGCCAATCTTCCTCTGCTTCTTGCAACTCTGCAGAGGGAAAGTTTGCCTCCAGTATGCCCAAGACTTCTTCTTTCTCTGCAAACTCGACCAAACAGATTCCACGATCGGTTGTGGCAATCAGAATACTTCCAAGGCTTGTTTCGCGGTGTGCATAATGAATTGTTTCTCCCTGAGCCCCTTTCTTGTGTTTGCTTGGCATCAGTCCTGGTGTGGTGTTGTCAGCATAAGCTCGTGATGGGCTATCGTAACCAGCTTCATAAATTGTTTGGGTAACATTCTTTGAAGATTTCAATTCATTGCGGAAGCGCTGTTTCCGTAACGCCATCGCATACTGTTTTGGAGACAAGCCAACCTGTGCCTTGAATACACGCTGGAAATGACCCGGGCTGAGACCTGCTGATGCTGCCAATCTGGCTAGATCAAGCTTTGCTTCTGCCAACTCGATTGATTGGCAAGCCTGAGCGATGGCTTTGCTATGCGATGACGATTCTACTTGATCGGGTTTGCAGCGTTTACAAGCTCTATAGCCCGCAGCCTGTGCCTGGGTTGGTGTGTCGTGAAACGAAACATTTTCCCGATTGGCTCTTCGGGAAGTGCAGCTAGGATGACAGTACACACCTGTCGTACGCACTGCGAAAACGAAGATGCCATCCCATGCTTGGTCCCGACTACAAACGGCTTGCCAGCGTTGCTCATCGATCTCTTTGAAATCGTTCCTCTCTCTTTCTTCATTTTGCTGCATATCACGACTCTCGTATAGCCCAAAGCACCTTTAATTGCTTCCAGGGACGACCATCAACCGCTGCCATACCTGCACCGATCAAAGACATTCCCACTAAATGTTTCGGCAGTAGACTCTCATCTAGAAAAGCAATTCCCAGCAGAATGGCGCTGATTGGTATCAGGAAGGTAACCAACAACAAGTTTGTGGCTCCAGCTGTGGCCAAGATTCGGAAATAGAGAATGTATGCTAAGGCTGTCGACAAAATAGCAATCCCTACAAGAGAGGCAATGGCAGCTACGCTTGGCATTGGCAAAGTCCATGGTTGCTCAACCAAGATCACCATCGGTACAAGAAACAAACTAGAGGCGGTTACCTGCCCTGTTGCTGTGACTATCGGCGACACACCCATCGCTTTGAATCTACGCCCAAAGATGCCAGCGAAAGCATAAGAGAGTGCTGCACAAAGAATTGCTACATGTGCCAATAGATTTGCACTTATCCCTGCAAGCACATCAATGCCTATCATAGTGAAGACTCCCAGAAAACCAATAACAACCCCTAAAAAACGACTACCATTCAATTTTTCATCCGAGGTCATAAAATGCGCAACTACTACTGTGAATAGAGGTGTCATCGCATTGAGAATTGAGGCAACACCAGAGGCAACTTGTGTCTGTCCCCAAACAATCAAACTGAATGGCACGACGTTGTTCAACATTCCCATCCCACCGAACGCGATCCAAATTCTTGGATTCCTAGGGAACTGTTGACCTGTGACTCTCATCACCAGTAAGAGTGCTATAGATGCTAAGGCGACCCGACCAACCACAATGGTGAAAGTTGGCAGTTCCCTGACTGCTACACCGTTGAAAAAGAATGAGCCACCCCAAAGAATGGAAAGAGCTAACAGCAACCCCCATTCATGAAAATTCATAGCAGTATTGATGGTTGGCTTTGCAGACATGAGTTCACCTACTGATAAAGCATATTGGTTAGGTGAAGTATTCCCTTGGCTATCAAGAAAAACATCCCGTTTCTTGCGATTCAATTCGAAAAGTTAGCTTGGAGGTTGAAGTAGTCAGAGTTTGAAAAAGTCTTGGTACAATAGTGCCTTTGAATTGACCACAATGCCTTTGAATTACTCACGACCTCGAACGAATTTCTTATATTCTTATTTTTTAATTTAAAAATATCAGTTATTTGAATGATGGCATACTGAGTGCTGCTTAATGCTTCGGTTTAAAGGGGAGATGACAGTGGAATTACGCTTTTTTGAAATTTATCGCAGTCCTGAATATCTGCTGCTGTTGGCAGAAGGGATTCTGACTAGCGCTGTACTCACAATCTCAGCTGGTATGATAGGCTTTGTCTTGGCGACCCTGCTGGCCAGTGCCCGTCATCACAGCTGGCCAGTCCTAGGGCAACTATCAGCGGCCTTCATAGAATTTATTCGCAACACACCGCTTATCGTCCAGCTCTTCTTTGTTGCTTTTGGACTACCCTTGCTTCTTGGCTACCAGTGGGCATTTTGGGCCCACGCACTTTTGGCGCTGATCATCAACTTCTCGGCCTACTTTGCAGAAATACTGCGCTCCGGCTTCCTCAGCGTTCCCATTGGACAGCTTGAAGCAGCAAAGACTCTGGGGGTTCCAAGTTTCATAGCATTTTGGAAAATTCTCCTACCTCAGGCGATCGCCACAATGTATCCCTCCCTGAGCAGTCAATTTATTTTTCTCTTTCTAACGACGGGAGTGATTGCCGAAATCGGGGTGCGTGATCTGACGTTTGCAGGCTTATTCATAGACAGTCGAAGTTTCCGATCTTTCGAGGTCTTTTTCACTCTCACAATCCTCTACATTGTGATGGCTCTCTCATTCAAAGGGATTCTTCGGTTGGTATTCATCAAAAAATTTTCATGGTGGTCAGCACCATGAAAGAAATCTTTGTATCCGTCTTTGGCAAGCCCTTTGGGATCGTACTTTTCCAATTACTAGAAGCGACCCAATTTACTATTTACCTCTCGCTGTTTGCCTTCTTCGGAGGTGGGGCAATTGGGATAGTCATTGCCCTGCTTCGCATCTACCCATCACAAAAATCAAGGGCTGGAGCGGTAGCCTACATTTGGCTCTTCCAATCAGTGCCTCTGCTAATGCTCTTGTTTCTTTTTGGCCTCGGAATACCACGACTGTTCGGCCAAAATGTAGATCCCTGGATTGCAGCAATTGGAGCTTTGACTCTCTACACATCTGCCTACCTCGCTGATGTCTGGCGAGGCTCGGTAGAGGCCGTACCAAAAGGTCAATGGGAAGGAGCACGAGCGCTGGGATTGGGATTCTTCAAGACTCTGCAACTAGTGATCGCTCCGCAGGCAATCCGCAACACCCTCTCCCCAACAGTTGGCTTCATGGTGCAAATCATTAAAGGCACCTCCCTAGCCTTTATCATCGGTTTTAATGATCTGATGAGTGTTGGGAAACGCTGGGCCAATGCCCCAGTTAATGGTACCGAACCCTTCGTTATTTTTCCCCTAATGGCATTGATCTACTTTTGCCTTTGTTTTCCGCTCTCAGCATTTTCGAAGCAGCTGGAGCGCAAATTCGGAAGTGTTTCCAAGCAAGACCTTCCGACTGCCGTGTGACTCCTAGGGAGTGCACTTATTTTCTTAACATCATCCGGAGAACATGATGCTCAAGCAAATCTTTAGAAAGTGGTCGCTCAGCCTGTCAATGATACTTGTATTGTTGATGACAATGGCTGCAACACCAGCGGTGGCAGAACTGCCAGACATTCTGAAATCAGGAAAAATCCGCATCGCAGTCCCTGAAAACTTTCCGCCTTTCGGATCATTAGGTGAGGAAGGAGAGTATGTGGGCTATGACGTAGAGATTGCACAAATGATCGCTGACGATTTAGGAGTTGAACTGGAACTAGTTCCAGTGACATCAAAACAAAGGATCCCCTTCTTGGAGACCGATCGAGTTGATCTGGTGGTTTCGGTTATGGGGGCCAATCCTGAGAGAGCCAAGTCGATCTGGTTTTCTAGTGCCTACGCTCCATTTTATTCCGGAGCTTTTGCCAAGCCAGACGTCGAATTGGATTCTGTGAAAGGATTCTCAGGGAAAAAGGTGGGAGTGACCGGTGGAACACTGGAAGACTTGGCGATCAGCGCAAATGCTCCTGCAGACGCTGAGATCATCCGTTTCGGCGACAACGCAGCTACCATTTCCGCTTATGTATCAGGTCAGACTGACGTGATTGTCACAGGGAATATGGCTGCACTAGAGATCTCCAAAAACAATCCTGATTTTAATCTGGAAACCAAATTTATCATTGCCAACTCCCCTTGCTATATTGGGGTGAAGAGCGGAAATCTGGATCTACTGCAGTGGGTCAATGTCTTCATCTTGCACAAAAAGCTGAACGGGAAACTGAATGAACTCTCTTTGAAATGGCTGGAGCAACCTCTTCCCGAACTTCCTACCCTCTGACACACTCCTAACGAAGCCTCGATTCATCAGGAGTCGTGGCTTCAAAGTTTCTTGAAAGCACCGTCTGAAATTACATCGGGACAATTCACTCCTACACCAGCTTCACTTTCCATCACATCCGGGCACTACCCATGTTAGTGTTGCGCTAGGCTAACCGAATACAGTGCATCCTGCTCCTACCAGCAGTAACAACCGACACAACGCCTTTGCACTAGTTCCGTTAATCCAGTCCACAACCAAAGAATAAGCATCTTGCCTGCTCTTCATGGGGCAGATAAATTTTAGTAAAAGTATTTCAGTCATTCTTACCCTTCGACTCTACCAACATGTACCTCCCTCCCCATTTTGAAGAAACTGATCCTAGCCAGGTTTATGAGCTGATTGATAAGTTTCCTCTGGCAATTTTGGTAGCGCAAACTGAACAAGGCCTAGTAGCCAATCACATCCCACTGATGCTTCAAGAGAAGCAGGAGTTGCTTGGTCACCTTGCAAAGAACAACGACCTCCATCAACTTCTTCCGTCTGGTAAGGAAATTCTTGCTATCTTTCGGGGAGAGGATGCCTACATTTCACCAAACTGGTATCCCACAAAGCCTATTCATCACAGGCACGTACCGACCTGGAACTATCAGGTAGTGCACGTTTATGGCACGATCCACTACCAAGATGATGACAAATTCAAGCTGGCCGTTGTTGGTAAGCTGACAAAGAAGATGGAAGAGCGAACCCATGTTGAGAATGCCTGGCGGATGGCCGATGCGCCCAAAGACTACCTGAATACCATGTTGGCAAATATCATTACATTCCGGATCGAAATTACGAGGATTCTGGGAAAATCAAAAATGAGCCAAAACCGAGAAACTGTTGATTTTGAAAATGTAGCAAAAGTACTTGCAGAAAGAGGCTCTGCCCACATGGCTGCTCGGATGAATCAGATCAGCGAAACCCGAGAAAAGGAATGAGCGTTCAGTGAGCCCAACCACAAAGGTAGTAGTGTGAACAAGGACAGGATTGTCATCAGGCAAATTCAATGCAGTGAAGCTGACCATCTATTAGATGCTTCAACACGCTACATGGAAAACCTCTACCCTGCAGAGAGTAATCACCTTTTGGAGGTAGAAGAATTGCTGCAACCAGGGAATCATTTCTTGGGAGCTTTTATTCAGGAAAGTACGGTCGGTTGTGTGGCGCTCATCACCAAATCAAGTTATGCTGAGATCAAGCGACTCTTCGTAATGGAAAGCTACCGGAGAGCAAAGATCGGGTTGCAGTTAATGCAGGAAATCGAATCACTCGCCTCACAGAATCATATTCGATTGCTACGCCTGGAAACCGGAGTTTCTCAACCAGCTTCTACCTCACTCTATGAATCTTTGGGCTATCAGCACATCGGACCTTTTGGTGAGTATAAAGCAGATCCGCTGAGTATCTTCATGGAAAAGTCTTTGTCCCCTGCTTAAGATAATGATGTTTCCACCGCACCGTTTGGACCTCCTTGAGCAACCATGAATCCGATGGACCCTCTCGCTGAGTTGCGAGACATTGTTATTCCACCTCCACCTTCTGCGTGGCCTTGGGCTCCGGGTTGGTGGATTCTGCTCATTCTGGGACTCTTATTGCTCGGCACAAGCATCTGGTGGTTTTGGCGATGGCGACAGCGTAGTCGCCCACGACGCTTGGCTCTGAAGCAACTGGCTCAACTACAACAGCAAGAGGCTGACCCGCAGACCCTACGGCAACTCTCTCAGTTGTTGCGCGAGGTTGCCCTGCAAGCACATCCCTGGGAACAGGTCGCTTGTCTGAATGGTAAACGCTGGCTAGAATTTCTAGACAAGACTGGAGATACAACCCAGTTTACCAAGGGTCCTGGTAAAATTTTGGGAGATGGTCCCTACCGTCCACCAAGCGAACCATTGAACTCACACTTGTTTGCACTGTGCCAAGAGTGGATTCAACTTCAGAACACTGCATCCCAGTTCCACAAAACCAAGAAACTTGCTCTTCCCAATTGAATCATGCTCGAGTTTCTCTGGCCTTGGGTCGCACTTGCTTGGCCCCTTCCCCTGTTGATCCGTTGGCTATGGCCAGCCACCCCAGTTCCTCCGCAGGCCCTTCAGGTGCCCTTCCTCGAACGCTTGCAGCAACTTTCTGGTAGTTCACAAACTCCCCGCTTTCAAACACAACAGTTGGCCTTTCTATTAGCACTGGTGTGCTGGACACTGCTGGTGGGAGCAGCGACTCGCCCACAGTGGGTGGGAGAGCCCATTTCTCTACCTGTGTCTGGTCGTAGCTTGATGCTTGCTGTTGACCTATCGGGGAGTATGAAGGAGGAAGATCTTCAACTATCCGGCAACCCTACAAACCGGCTGAATGTCGTCAAGAACGTCCTTCAGGAATTTATTACACGTAGGAATGGTGATCGCTTGGGACTGATTCTTTTTGGAGAACAAGCTTACCTGCAAACACCGTTGACCTTCGACCGGAAGACCGTACAGCAGATGCTGTTGGAATCAGAAATTGGACTGGCTGGAGAACGCACTGCCATCGGCAATGCCATTGGCCTTGGTGTGAAACGTCTACAAGGGCTGGAAGAATCAGAACGCGTACTCATCCTGTTGACAGATGGCGCCAACACAGCAGGAGATATTTCTCCGGAGCAGGCAGCACGTTTGGCAGAGCAGGCTGGGGTTAGAATTTACACGATTGGAGTGGGTGCGGATGAAATGCTAGTGCAAACTTTTTTTGGTACGAGACGGGTTAATCCATCACGCGATCTGGATGAGAAACTGCTGCAGACGATTGCTTCCCTCACTGGTGGGCAGTATTTCCGAGCCCGCAGTACTGAAGAATTGGCTAAGATTTACCAACTTTTGGATGAACTGGAGCCTGTGGAGCGAGACGCAGATGTCTTTCGGCCACTGAAACCGCTTTATCCATGGATACTGGCAGTAGCGCTACTGCTCAGTGCCAGTTGGATTCCAGTGCAGTGGTGGCGTCAGCACAGTCCACAGAAGCTTCCGCCCTGACCCTGTGACTCCGCCTGAACAATTGGCAACAGGGTTTTTAAAACGTTCCGAGCGATGACTTGATGACCTTCTGGGTTTGGGTGAATACCGTCCCGCAGGTTCATCTCAGGAATTCCTCCAACGCCTTCCAACAGAAAATTAACCATTGGCAATTCATATTCACGGGCTAATTCAAAAAAAGCTTCTTGGTATGCTTTGATATAGGTTTCTCCGTAGTTGATCGGCATCTGCATACCGGTCATCACCACCTTGATCTGGCGTTCTTGGGCCATTTGGATTGCTTTCGCCAGATTTTGCTTCATGTTCTCAATGTCCAAGCCACGCAGGCCATCATTAGCCCCCAGGGCAAGCAACATGATCTGGGGTCGCATCTTGAAATACCACTTGAGACGTGTGCCTGCACTGGCACTGGTTGCACCGCTGAATCCCCCATTGATCACTCGCACTTCAAGGCCTTCCTCCTTCAGCAATTGCTCTAACAGATAGGGATAGGCTTCTTCCTGCTCAACCCCATATCCTTCCGTTAGTGAGTCTCCTAAAGCAAGAATTCGAATTTCTGCCATTGCTCCAAACGGCAAAAAAAAGCACAATGTGAACAATAAAAAACATAACACTCCGATGACTTTTTTCATTTTAACTCTTTTGTGAAGATAACGGGTTTTTCCGTTCCTATTTGAACTCTGGGGAAAAGACTGCGATGACTGCTTACATCCTGCGCCGACTGCTCCTGATCATTCCGACACTGATTGGCATCATGACGATCAACTTCGTGATTGTCCAGGTGGCCCCCGGAGGACCTGTGGATCAGTTTATTGCCCGGATGCAGGGACACGGTGGCATGGACGTGACGAGCCGAATTACTAACACCAGTTCAGAGATGCAGGACAGTACCAGCACTTCTGATCAAGCAGGACGTACCCGAGGTGCCCAAGGCATTGACCCCGAACTTTTGCGTGAGATCGAGCGTCTCTATGGTTTCGACAAGCCAGCCCACGAACGCTACTTGCAAATGCTCGTTAATTACGCCGTTTTTGATTTTGGTGAGAGCTTCTACCGAGATCGTACAGTGCTTGAACTAATCTGGGAGAAACTACCTGTTTCTGCATCACTTGGAATCTGGAGCACACTCCTGGTCTACCTCGTCTGCATTCCACTGGGCATTAGCAAGGCAGTGCGCCATGGCTCTCGCTTCGATATCTGGACCTCCACGGTGATCATCATCGGCAACGCTATTCCTGTCTTTCTCTTCGCCATCATTTTGATCATCTTCTTCGCTGGTGGCAACTATCTGAATTGGTTCCCCTTACGTGGGCTGACCTCTGATGGATTTGCCGATATGAGTCTGTTCGGACAAATCCTCGACTACTTCTGGCACCTGGCTCTACCCCTAATTGCCATCCTGATTGGTAGTTTCGCCACGCTAACAATGCTGACCAAAAACTCCTTTCTGGATGAAATTGGCAAACAGTACGTGGTGACGGCCCGAGCTAAAGGACTACCAGAGCGACGAGTACTCTATGGTCATGTCTTCCGGAATGCGATGCTGATCATCATCTCTGGCTTCCCAGCCGCCTTCATAAGCATGTTCTTCACAGGATCCCTGTTGATCGAGGTCATCTTCTCACTGGATGGGTTGGGTCTACTGGGCTTTGAAGCCACCCTACAGCGTGACTATCCAGTGATGTTTGGCACTCTTTATATTTTCACTCTGCTCGGCTTGGTCGTCAACCTGATCAGCGATGTACTCTACACAGTAATCGATCCAAGAATCGATTTTGAATCGCGAAATTGAGTTCCAGAAAAGTTGATCTCAGTTTGACAAACTAAGCACGTTTCGCTTGGTAGCGATTGGAGAAGGAGGACTCTGCCTGATGACGATCCACACGTCCATTCGCTGCCAAGTGTTCCAGTACCTTGAAGATTGTTACCTGCTGTTCTCCCACTTGAAGATGCTGAGAGAGTTCATCTACCGTCCAGGAACAACTTGGCTGATCGTTCAGCACACCGATCAGACGACTTTGCAACTGTAGCACAGTTCCAGCAGCTTTTTTCCCAGCTTCAACTCCGGGTTGATGATAGGCGTTAATGCCCACCAGATGCGCATAAATCCCCACTGCTCGTTCAAAAAGAGCTATCATAGCCCCAATGCTACGTGGTGTTATCGAATCCAGGGTCAATGTCATTGATTGACGCTGTTTCTCTCGTAAAGCCTGCCGCGTTCCTAACAGGAAACCCAATAGATAGTCTCCTGATGTGGCACCCGGATCAACCTCTACAGCAGGTCCTTCTTGATCTTTCAGTACTTCCAGAAATTGAGCAAAGAAATCATTTCGCCCTTCCCGAAGTTGCTGGACATAAGCGTGCTGATCCGTAGAACCCTTGTTGCCGTAAACAGTCAAACCTTGACGAACAATGCGCCCTTCCAGATCACGCTCTTTTCCTAGAGATTCCATCACTAATTGCTGTAGGTAATTGCTGAACAAGGACAGCCGATCCTTATAGGGCAGCACTACCATCGCTTTTTCACCACGGCCATTACCTGCGTACCACCAGTTCAAGGCTAACTGGGCTGCAGGGTTGCGGGAGGTTTCTTTTTCCCGTCCGTGCTGGTCCATCAGCCGGGCTCCCATCAGCAACTCTTGCAGATCAATGCCCTGCAAAGCTGCGGGCAGGAGTCCCACTGCTGAAAAGACTGAAGTCCGACCACCCACCCAATCCCACATTGGTAGCCGTGCACCCCAGCCTTCTTGTATTGCCAGTTGATCCAGCTTGCTTCCAGTGCTGGTGATGGCCACTGCCTGCTTCCCAAATGACAATCCTGCTTCTCGAAAAACATGTTGAGTGACCAGCATTGCATTACGGGTTTCCTGGGTACCACCAGATTTGGAGATAACCAGGCACAGTGTCTGCGACAACTCCTCTCCCAACCCTGCAAAGACCTGCTCAAAGCCATCTGGGTCTGTGTTATCTAGATAGTGGAGTTTCAAGCCTTGTCCCTGCCGTGCCAATGCACGGTCAATAAATTGAGGTCCCAGTGCCGAACCACCAATCCCAATCACGAGCCCATGTCGAAAGTGCTGACCCTGCTCGTTGGTCCATTTTCCAGACAGTACTTGGTTTGCAATATCCTGAACTTGCTGGAAGGCCTGCTCAATGGCCTGACGCAACTCGGGGGTTGGCGCAAGCTCTGGAGTACGTAACCAGTAATGACCGACCTGTCGCTGCTCATCCGGATTGGCAATAGCCCCAGCTTCCAGTTCGTTCATGTGCTGTAAAGATTGTTGAAGCGGATCGGATTGCTCTTCCCAGAAAGAAGTGGGTACTCCCATTTGAGAAGTGTCTAAGCTCAATCCTGTGCCTGGGATCACAAAGAAATGCTGCTGAAAATGAAGCCAACTCGAAGTATCGATCATGGGAATTTTAGAAACGAAAAGTTACGAATACGAGGAAGTCTGTGCATTTGCGATTGCAAACCCATTTTGATAACTTATCTATTTAACGCAATAATTTTTTCACCCCACTTTGATCCATAGCCGGCATGTCTGATACAGAACTCGAACAGCTGCTCAAACGACAGGAAGAACAAGAAGAGATGTTGAGCGAACTTCAGAGCCGTTCCTTCAAAATAGATAGAACAGACCAAACTGAGTTGAGCGAAAACGCCACCTACGACCTACATCAGCGTGATGATGAATTGTTTCTGAGTCTTGATGTGCCAGGCGTGATGGAGGAATCCCTACATGTCGAATTGAAGGATGCAGAGCTACTGATTCGAGCTGAACACCCCACTTCTGAACCTGAAAATGCGAATTGTCTGCAACAGAATCGCCCTCGTGGCCCTTTTGAGTATCGGTTTTTGCTGCCAGGTACTGCATCCCAAATTGAATCCTATCAGGACCTTGGCGTCTTGTACTTGCGAATACAATTGAAATCGTCGGAATAAAAATGCCCCGGATTCTCCGGAACTACTTGATTAGCTTTTTGATTATCGGCGCTTTACTCGGCGTTATTCATGGACTGGATCTCTACTTCAATCCACGAACCGCTGACCCCCCGATCGCCCAGCCTGAACAAACCACTGAGCCTTCTCTCAAGAGCCCATGAGTGGAGTGCATTGGTCCCTATTGGGACTGCTGATTCTTATCGAAGGACTACTGTTGATCCTGCTGGGGCGCGAGAGTGGACTGCTAGGTACTATTCTTCTCAGCAGTGTCACAGCAGTTGGAGGACTTTGGCTGATGCGAGAGGAGGACTTCTCAATATGGACATTGGTGGAAATAGAATTGCAGCAGCACCGCTTGCCAACGGATGAACTTTGGCAGGCCTTCCTACTTTGGCTGGCTGGTGGTCTGTTGCTGGTTCCTGGAGTACTGACAGACGCCCTGGGCTTGTCACTGACCGTACCGGACATCCGAAGTGCCCTGATTGATCAATTGAATCGCTACTTTCGCCAACGCTGGAATGCCGCTCACGGAAACTAATCACTGGAATCGCATGTACAAGGTCTGGCTACTGGGCTTTCTTCTTTGCTGGCTGGCCCAACCTCTTCAGGCCGCTACTCCTTCAGAAACTGACTCGGAAACTGCTGAAGTTTTGGAACAGTTAGAAACCGAATTTCAGGAGCAACAACTCCGTGAAGCAGAGGAAGCTCTACGCCAAGCCCAAGCCTACGAGCAAGGCAATGGTGTAGAGCAGGACGATGCCGATGCCGTTCGCTTCTACAAGGAAGCTGCAGAGCGAGGAAATTCAGAAGCCCAGTTGCGCTTGGGAATTCTCTATCGACAGCGAAAGGGCGTGCAGGAAGAGTTTCGGAATAAAAGCCGCTTCAGTTTTGGAAAGACAGCCTTTGACTTCCTCTTCTCCAGCAAGATGGACCAAGAAGCATTCCGATGGTTGAATGCTGCTGCAGAGCAGGGTGTTGCGGAAGCCCAATATTATTTGGCGCAGTTTCATGAGCAAGGGATTGGCACCAATAAAAATCAAGATCTGGCCAATTCCTTTTACTCTCAAGCCAAGGACGCTGGCTTTGATTCTACCCAGGCCATTGATTTATTAAGAATTGAATACGATGGCATCCCTCCGGTAGTGCGTGAACCAGAAGTAGAAATTGCAGACTTGGCTCCTGCTGAAGCTGCAGAAATTGAAATTATCAGTACCACACCCGACAAGACAGAAATCGTCAGTGGCAACTTCACCGTCACGATCAGCGCTTTCAGTCCCCTGCGCTCCATTCAGATCAATGGTGTCAACCAAGAGCTAGCAGGTGACAGCTACGATGCGGCCTACTCGCTACCGTATGAATTAGAAATTGGCGAAAATTACTTTGATTTGGATGTTGTAACAGAAGCAACTCAAGCCAGTAAAGAACTCATCATTTTTCGGGAGACGGAAGAAATCAAGAAACCCAAGCCCAAGCCTCCTTTTCAACTGATTACGATCTTGGGCCATACAGAGGACACTAACGCCACTAGTGCACCAGATGGCAAGGAGAAGATCCGAACGCTCAAGAGCAACATCGTCTTGGTGCCGAGCTACACGCACTACATTAACTATCGTAACTCCGTGGCTGCCAAGGGGCTCATCACTACAGATCGTCAATGGATGGAGGATCAGCGCAACAAGGAGATTTTGCTACGCCAGCTCAGCTTTGAGTGGGAACGCAAATATACTTGGCTAGGCGATATCACTACTGGGGTTGGAGCGAACGCACTGGGACTGCGTGATATTCCTGAAAGCTCAGACAGTGACCGAGATAGTTGGAACCCTGATTTCAAGGCAGTCTCTGCAGACTCCTTCCTCTTCGGGCAATTCAAACTGAAAACAGACGACGACATCACTTGGCAAGGCAAGCTAGAACACAAGTGGAAAGATGCAATTGGCTCAACGACTGATGATGGAACCGCTGACAAGTTGGAAGTTAGCAGTAAGTTTAAACTAGCTGATTGGAAATACGGTACCAAGCTCAGCTACACCTTGACGGATCTAAATGATGACACAAAAGACAAAGCTGATCTGAAATTTTCTGCGGATGTTACCATTCCGATCAAACCTGTTAGTTTCAAATTACAGCACGACATATCAGAGAGTGAGAAGAGACTCGCCAACAATGACGATGTGCGTGAAAGAGATCGTAAGAACGTTACAACCGTTGGGTTAACATACCCCTATGCTCCTTGGATGATCATCAATTTCTCGCGCAAACTGGAAACCAAGACATCCAACCTAACTGGTAAGGACTACTGGAAGTACCAAACAGCACTCCAGTTCACCTTCATCTACAAATAAGGCTCCATGTTTGTTTCACTCCAGCCATATAAGGCTATCTGGATTACTGCTATCTTAATGCTGCTGATCGCTTTGGCTTCGCCAGTAGAAGCTCAGCAGCGAGGCCAATTGATCCTGGATCGTGGTTTGGCCAAAGTCAGCAATGACTCCAAGGTTCGCATCTACAATGTACCTGGTACAACCGTTCTACTCAGCGTGGGTGATCAGGTTCATGCTGCTAGAAATTCAGCAGCCCGTGTGATCCTAAGCTCTGGTGATGAAGTAGTTACCGTTAGAGACCAAACAATTTTTAGAATTGAGGAAGCTAATAAAGAAGAAAGCAATACACGATTGCTAATAGGTAACATAGCATTCGATGTTAACCCTAACCGTCCATTGATCAATGGACGCAAGCGTTCTTTCAATATCCGAACAGTTACTGCAGTTCTGGGCATAAGTGGTACGGATGGAGAAGCAATCAAGACAGAAACTGGTGTTCAGTTTGAATTGAATTCAGGAAGCGCAGACATCGAAATTCCTGGATCAGAAATAAAAATTGAAATTGGAGCTGGTGAGAGTGCAGAGGTACAAGATAGTGGCCCCATT
>JACLAC010011631.1_pt1 | contig 32565 bp, 30 predicted proteins | sample 8027881 | NCBI WGS metagenome assembly JACLAC01 (sample SAMN15725517, study PRJNA655200) | protist metagenome | isolation source: fluorescence activated cell sorting (FACS) single amplified genomes of... | place: Spain: Blaines Bay Microbial Observatory, Mediterranean Sea | collected 2016-01-19 | reverse complement strand
AAGGCGGTGCTTGAAGCAGAGCGTAAAAAAGACGAATTGCGTTTGGATCCTCTGGGCTCTAAGGAAATGAGATTACTGGTGACAAGAATGGAAGATGCTGCTTTGGGGGCTCCCGATGGAAGGGACACGGATGTTTTGATTGATGCAGCTCCAAATGTTCCTTTTAAAATCATCCTAGCTGTGCTCAATGCAGGTGCTGCTGGCCAATTCATGAACATGAAGTTCACGTCTCCCTCGGAAGAGATCTGGGCGACCAAGTGACCCCTCCGCTTTGTGCCAAGTCGAGGGCTTGGTTGTGGGTGGCATTAGCGGTTTTTTTATACATACAGCAGGCTGAAATTTTGATATCTTTAGCTGTGGCGATGCCGTGGTTTTATTTTTTGACGAGATATGGGAGTGTGGCAACACCTTGTTTATTGGTGTTGAGTGCATTGCCTTTTTTTGTGTCACCTTTGTATCTCATGGCGCACACTGGGGTCGATTGTTTGTATCTCATGGCGCAAATGTCGCCCGTCTACCTCGTGATGAGGTGCTTGGGTGACCCTTGGTTGTCCCCAATCATTTATGAATCTTCTCCCTTTCATTATGAATTGGAGCCCCTGAGGACACCATTGGGGTTTTCTGTGCTCGTTTTGCTTTGGCTGTGCCTCTTGTTGCGGAGACGAATTGCAACGCATTGAGATCGAGGACTTTGTTGGCCCTCTAGACCTTTTGTTGACTTTAGTGCAGCAAGAGGAGTTGTCTTTAACTAGAATCAGATTGCTTGAGATCCTAGATCAGACTTTGGCAGGGTTGAATTCGTCCTTGGACCTCAATGAGAGTGGTGACCTGTTGATGGTCATCTCAACCTTGATGGAGTTGAAATCTAAGCTGCTGTTGCCCGGTGAGGTCGATATTGAAGAGGAGATAGAGGCATTAAAGGAGGATTTGCTCGCCAAAGTTCTGGTGCATCGCCGACTTTCACAAGTTTTGGATGCTCTAGATTTTCGTCGTCATCGCCGGGCTGAGATGCACGGTCGCCCCCATCAGTTGGGGGAAAAAGAGACGGTTTTGAAGCCTTTGGAGCAGCAAAATCCTTTTTTGTTGTTTTCGTCTTTGTCGGGTCTATTGGAGATGGCGAGGCAAGACACTTTGCGGGTCAACTATGATATCCGGCCCATTGATGAGTATTATGAATGGCTGGATAAAGACTGGAAAGGAAAGCCTTTCACGTTGATTCAGTTGCTCGCGGAGAGAAAAGACCTGCTGGATGCAACCGGTGTGATTATTGCTGTGCTAGAGTTGGTTCGTTTGGGGAGCTTGGTGATGAGCGCTTTGGAAAACGACGTTGGTTTCGTTTGGGGTGATCCCGAACAAAAGCGTTTGGAGATGGAAGAGGACCCCAACGATCGTGATGATGGGGAGCAGCTGGTTGAGGGCCATGATGACCCTGCGGATTCAGTTGGCTTTTGACTTTTAGGCATGTCCGTGTTTGGTTTTTTTGTGAGTTCCCTTCTCTGGATCTCGAATAGGATGTGGGCGTGTACATCAGTACTAAACCATCAATAGACACATTTATTCATGCCTCTTCCTCATATCGACCTCATTGTTTGGCTGCTGATTGCCGTCGCGGTTTTTTATGGAGTTGTCACTTGGTTGGGTATGGTTTTCCAAGGTTTGTTGTTCAAGCGCTACCGAGATAATCGCAATGAGGCGGCCCGACGAGAGGAAAGGATTCACGACAAAAGGCAGAAGGAGATGCGTTTTCGCAATTCTTTACTGGGTGAAGTCAAGGGAGATATCGAGGATTAATCCTCTTTTTTCGGCGACTCTCTCGTGCGAATAGGTCTTGTTGTAACGGATTTAACGCCACCGAGAATGGGTGGCATCAGCAAGGTGGCTACGGAATTAGCCTATGGCCTTTGTCGGGAGGGTCACGAGGTTGAGGTGTTTTGCTTGGGTCGTTCAGCAGAGCTTCACCTCCGAGCTCCATTTAAGCTGCACGCGGTCAGGCCAAAATGGCAGCTTTATGATGAGTACCCGGTAGTGTCGTTTTCCTTGGCGGCATTTCGTATGCTGATGGAACGTCATCGAGAACATCCCTTTGATGTTTCTCACGGTATGAATTTTAATAATTACGGCTTGACGTTTTGGCGCAGAAAGATGAGGAGGGCGGGGTTGGCCCATGTGTCCACAGCATTTGAGACAACTCAAATGGAGATCCAAGCCAAGTGGACTGAGTTTTTAGATCGTCCTAACTTGCATCTTTTTGCTCAAATTGCCATGGAGTGCTATCTTGCCCCTTGGCAAAAGAGTTACATCGGGTGGGGGGATGCCATCACCACTGAAGATGAGGAGACGAAGGCGCAACTTGGTCACTTGGGGATTGATCAGACACGGGTGAGATTGATACCCAGTGGTATAGACATCAGCCGGGTTCATCATTGTCGCTCTGACCGTCCGGGAAGTTACCCAGAGGGAAAGAGGGTATTGTTGTGTCCGGGCCGGGTTGACCCCAGAAAAGGAACCCAGTATCTTATTAGAGCTTTAGAGAGACTGGAGTGGCCTTCGGATTGGCATGTTGTCATTGTTGGTGGGGGCCGTGGGCAATATATAGAAACCATGGGAGCCTTGAGTTCTGAATTGGGTTTGGATGACAAGTTGAGTTTTTGCGGTCAGGTGGATGACCTTTACCCCTATTATCAACATGCTGATGCGGTTGTTATCCCTAGCTTATCAGAAGGGATTCCACTGACCTTGCAGGAGGCACTCGCCTTCGGGCTTCCTGTGTTTTGTTCTAAGCTACGAGGTGTCTATCAGTGGGCCAAGAGTTTGGCTGCTATTCGTTGGTTTGAAGCCGCTGATGTGGCTTCGATGGCCATTTGTTTGTCCTCTTTGGATAAACTGCCCTGTGAGGATCAGTTGGTTACTGCTAAAAAGTGGATGGAGGATTTTTCGTGGGAGTGCGTTGTGAGGCGTTACGTGAAGGTTTATGAAGAAGCCCGTTCAGGGCTTCATGAGCGGACGTCGACATCTTGAATACTGATCAGCCTTGTGATACTCGCTGTTCCCCCCTTGTTAGACACGCGTTTATTTGCAAGATATTGAAGCGATTTTCGATTTTTCAGAAGCCTTTGAGTCGTTAAGCACTGAGGACGAAAGGCATGAAGCTTTGGTTCGTCAGATATTACAAAAAGTTAGGCAGTGGACAGGCAGCGGTCAGCCTTTCCCGGAAAAAGAAAGCCACGAACTATTTGCACTAAAGGGTTCCTTGTCGAGACACCCCTTGGTGCGTTACCGTTACAGTGAGGTTTTGTTGGAAGTTGGTGAAGCCAACGCTGCATTGGATAGCTTATCTGAAATTGACATCATGGGTGCTCTTGTTCACCCTGTGTCTTTTTTGAAGGCTGTGGTTTTGATACGTTTAGAAAAGCTACAGGAGGCTTTGGATCTTTTGCAGGCGATGATTGGAACGGGTTGGAGGAACTACGACCTTTTTATGTTGGCTGCAACGGTGAAAGCCCAGTCCTCTGACTTGAGGGGAGCGATCTCGATGGCCAACCTAGCGGTTTATGAAAATAAAGACGAGCAGCCGGAGCCTTTTGTGCTGATGGCTTTTTGTTTTGAAAAAAATGGTGAGAAGAACCGCATGCTAGAGTGTTTTTCTCGGGTGGAGAAGATGGTTGGCAGTAAAGGGCTAGAGCAGCATTTAGGGAAACTATTGGAATCCTATGGGGAGATGTATCGTCAGGTGAAAGGGATGATGGACTCTTGACGGAAAAAGAAACTCCTTTACTGCTGATTGTCGATATGTCGGCATTGGCTTTTCGCTCTCATTTTGCGATGATGCGTCGCCCTCTCAAGCGAGCTGATGGCATGGTCACCAGCGCTCTTTTCGGGATGAGTCAGTCGCTGTTGACGGCGATCAAAGATTTTGCTCCAAGCCATGTGCTTTGTGCTCTAGATGCTGGAGGAAAGAGTTTTAGGAATGAGCTTTATTCTGAGTACAAAGCTCATCGTCCCCCTTGTCCCCCAGAGTTGGCGCTCCAGTTGGATTTACAGGAGGAGTTGGCGGATGCCTTCGGTTTGGCTTGGGCAAAGCATCAGGGTTTTGAGGCCGATGACATCATTGCCGCTTATACAAAACTCGGTCAAGCCAAAGGTTGGCGTGTTCTGATCTACTCAAGTGACAAAGACTTTATGCAATTGCTTGATGACAAGACAGAGATGTTGATATCCCTAAAGGGAGGGGATAGCGAGGTGTTGGGAGCTAATGGGGTGGAGGATAAGATCGGGGTTCAGCCTTCTCAGGTCGCCGATTTCTTGGCTTTGATGGGAGATAGTGCGGATAACGTCCCTGGTGCGCCCGGTGTCGGTAAGGTGACCGCTGCAAAGCTTCTGGGGCAATTTGGCAACCTAAAAGGGATCTTGGACAACAGTGAGCAAATAAAGAAAAAGGGACTGGCTGCTAAAATCAAAGACAATGTTGAACAAATCCGTTTGAGTCGTGAACTGGTTGAACTTCGTCTAGATATTCCTGAAATGAAGGAGGATAGTGAGCTTGTGTTTAAAGGTTTTGAGAAGCACCGCTTAGCCCCATTCGTCGAAAAGATGTCGTTTCCAAAGGTGATGAGTCGCGCTGAAGCCATGATGAATGGAGCAGACGGGGTCGCTCCTGTTTCTTCGATAGGTGAAGGGGTTTCCTCTCGTTGGGTAGAGACCATGGGGGAGATCACCCAGGCTATTGCTGAGCTGCCCGCCGACGAAAGCGTTGCTTTTTATTGGGAAGATGTGGACGGGGAGTTAGATTCTTTAGCTGTCCTTTGGGAGGGTCAGTCGCCCTTGCTGTACCGATCCGGTCTTTTGAAAATTGAAGACAGGCGGGCCCTCTACGTCTCATTGGCTCAACGTCCACTGCTTTGCTTGAATGGCAAGGTCTTTTTTGATAAGAGTTCAGACGCGGGTGTGCCTCATGGTGAGGTGAACGATATCTTTCTCATGGAGTCGGTTACGCATCAAACGGGAAGAGAATCTTCCTTGGGTGATTTGGTGGGTGAGCTTTTGTCTTCTAGGCTTCAGGATTTTGGCAAAATCGGTAACAAGAAGAAGCGCTTTGGTGACCTTTCGGAGTCGGAATCGGCTCTGCACTTGGTGGAGAGGGTCGTTTCGGTTCACCGTTTGTGGAAGTCCCTTGGCGAGAGCATGGCGCAGAGGGGCTTGGTCACTGTTTATGAGCAACTAGAACGCCCCTTGATGGACGCTGTGTGGTCGATGGAGCGTCGAGGGATTTCCTTAGATGTCGAGTTGTTGAAGGACCATGGTGATGCTTGTGAACATGAATTGCAGGGACTGACCGGAAGCATTCATGAGATATCCGGTGAGGAATTTAACATTCAGTCCCCAAAGCAATTGGGTGTCGTTCTGTTTGAGAAGATGAAGCTTCAGGACACGTTGGGGCTGAAGAAGATCAAAAAGACGAAAACCGGTTACTCAACCAATGCGAGTGTATTGGAGTCCCTTAAGGATCATCCCATTGGTGAGAAATTATTGAGATTTCGCTTTTTATCCAAGTTGAAATCGACTTATCTAGATGCCCTGCCAAAGCAGTGCTCTGCATTGGGGGGCCGGGTTCACACGACTTATTATCAAAATGGAACGGCGACAGGGAGATTGTCTAGTCAGAACCCCAATCTCCAGAATATTCCTATGCGCGTGCCTGAGGGAGCAAGGATAAGAAAAGCTTTTATCGCAAGTGATCAGGATCATCTGTTGTTAGCTGCGGACTATTCTCAGATTGAATTGAGAGTTCTGGCCCATTACAGTGGAGATGAGGTCATGGTGGAGGCTTTCCGTTCGGGTGGTGACATCCATACGGCAACGGCGGCAAAGGTTCACCTTTGTTCGGTGGATGACGTCACCCGTGAGATGAGGTCGAGTGCTAAGGCGGTGAATTTTGGTTTGTTATATGGCATGGGCCCCAAGCTGCTGTCTCAGCAGACACAGTTGAGTTTTTCGGAGGCTCAAAAATTCATCAAGGCTTATTTTAAAACCTTCCCTAGGGTTCGTGGTTTCATGCTTGAGCAAGTTGAGCAGGCCAGAAAAGATGGCTTTGTTCATACGCTTTCCGGTCGCAGGAGAGATTTGCCCGATCTGAATAGTAGTAATGGCATGTTGCGTTCTGCAGCAGAGAACATGGCTTTGAACACTCCTATTCAAGGTAGTGCTGCGGATCTGATCAAGTGGGCCATGCTGAGGCTCCATCGAAGAATTGAAAAGGAGCAGCTCCCGATGAAGATGTTGCTTCAGGTTCATGACGAATTGGTTTTTGAGCTCCATCGAGAACATCTCGATGCAATGAAGGAAGTGATTCGCTGTGAAATGGAACGGGTTGACCTGATGCCGGTGAAGTTCTCTGTTCCCCTTGAGGTTGAAATGGGTGTCGGAGAGAATTGGTTGGAAGCCCACTGAGTTGAAAGACTTGTTTTTTAAGGACTACGTATGAAGAAAAAAGTGTTGTGTTTGGGTGGCGATGGCATCGGGCCTGAGGTGCTCGAGGTGACCAAGCCCATCGTTGAAGCTGTGTGTCGTCGGCGCGACCATGAGGTCGAGTGGGACGAAGGTTTGATTGGCTACGCTGCTTACGATAAACACCAAGACACGATGCCTGAAGCGACTTGGGCTCAGATCAAAGATTGTGATGGCGTTTTGTTTGGTGCTGTTGGGCTTCCAGATAGGGATGCAGCTGTCGAAGCGCACATGCGCCCAGAGAAGAGGGCGCTGCTGCCGATGCGCAAAGAGATGGGCATGTCGATCAATATTAGGCCAATCCGAATATATGAGGGTTTGGAAGAGTTGTCGCCACTCAAAGGGCATTTGGCCAAAGGGGTGAATTTGACCTTTTTGAGGGAGCTCAATAGCGGTATCTATTTTGGTAAAAAAGATAGGGATGCTGCTGGTGAATGGGCAACGGATCAGGCTTACTACGGTAAAGCTGAAGTTGAGAGGATCGCTCGTTTTGCTTTTGATTTAGCTCGGCAAACGGGACAAACGGTGACCTCAGTTGATAAAGCCAATGTTCTGGAGTCCATCGGTTTGTTTTGGAGAGAGAAGGTCACGGCGCTTCATCAGGAGGGTGGGTTTCAAGATGTTGATTTGGAGCATTGCTTAGTGGATGCTTTTAACCTTTACTTGTTCACCAAGCCAAACTCTTTTCGCATTGTGTTGACCTCCAATATGTTCGGGGACATCCTTTCGGATGGTGCCGCTGGTTTGGCCGGTTCATTGGGTCTTTTGCCTTCGGCTAGCATCAACCCTGAGACAGGTTTTTGCCTATACGAGCCCAGTGGCGGTTCGGCCCCTGACATTGCCGGGCAAGATAAGGCTAATCCTATCGCGATGATTCTCAGTGCGGCTCTGTTGTTTCGTCACACCTACAAGGACGAGCAGGCAGCTCTGATGATCGAAGAAGCGGTGCAAAAGGTGCTTGGATCAGGGGTTCGCACTGGCGATTTGGTTTCTGATGGGCAGTTGGAGGGGCTTCAGGTGGTCGGAACGAAGGCGATGGCCGAGAAAATCCTCTCAGCTCTATAAGTCTCTCTTGAGTTTGTCATCTAGAATAGAACATGCCAACGTGAACCAGCGAAAAAGAAGAGAAAAAAGAGAAGGTATTCTCGATCAACTCTTGGGATTTACACCGTCCCAAGAGTTGATCGAGTGGGTTTACGATAACTATTATGGAAAGGTTGTGCCTTACAATGATGTAGAGCGCATGTTTCTTCTGGATGTCCACCCAAATTACCAATCGGGGGTGGTGCTGTCGATTTTTGATTTGTGCCAAGCCAAGGTTCAGCCCCAAAAAGAGATCGATCTGCCTCCTGTGGATATGAGTAGTGCTTACAGTGGTGGCGGACGATCCTTTATAGATGACTACATTAGAGAGATCAGTATTTTTCCAACGTTGAACCGAGAGCAGGAGTTGGAGCTAGCAAAATTGATGGAGGTTGCTTATATCCGTTACAAGAGTAGCCTTTGTTTTTGCCCCGCGATCTTGGATCTGGTGAATGAGCGTATCGATGAGGTGCGTTCTCAGCCAACGGGGGAGCATCATTTCCATATGGCTCGCCTAAAAAAATTGGTGATTCCGGGGGCCTCGAATTTGAGTTACCCTCAACTTTGGAACATGATTTGTCACCAATGGAATAAGGTGATGACCCTAAGGCAAAAAATCAAAGTGTTAGGGCGGGAGCTGGGAGCTTGTGAGAGCCCTTCAAAAGAAAAGTCCATAGAACTTCTCACCTACAAAGCTGCAGCTTCATTTGTTCTTAAAGATCTAAACATCAAAGAGAGCGTTTTTCATAAAATGCGAGAGCGTCTCGACGATATTGAGGCGGATTACCCCGGCTTTGAAATGGACTTCCAAAGGGTGCGGCGCTGCTATGACCGTTATATTGAATGTAAGAATCTGATGGTGAACTACAACCTAAAGCTGGTTGTTTCGATCGCCCGCAAGTTTTTTCGTTCAAAGGTGTCCCCGATGGATGTGATTCAGTATGGGAATGAAGGGCTGATCCGAGCAGCTGAGGATTACAACTACAAATTAAAGTTTAAGTTTTCCACTTATGCCATCTGGTGGATAAGGCAAAAGATACAAGAGGGTGTGCAGGAACAGGAGCATATGATTCGTATACCTGCCTATCGCCTGCACTTGAACCGAAAATACAACGCTATAAAAGAGCGTCTGTCCCAAGAGGGTGAAGGTGTGGTCAGTGATGAGGAGTTGTCTAAAGAACTTGATCTCACGGTGGACCAGATTAAGAAGTTGCGTCAGGATCCTTCGGCTTTTGTCATTGCGCCGAGCTCAGACTCCGACAGTGAGGATGGCGGTAATGTGCTTGAACAATTGGAGGACACTCGTACAGAAGGGGTTGATGGCGTTTATGACGAAGATGCCACTCAGGCATTAAAAAGTCATCTGCGTCTGTACCCTGTGCGTGAACGCTTTATTCTAGCGTTGCGCTATGGTTTGGATTGTGAGGAGATCTCTCCTATTCACACCGATGAAGGCAAGCTTGAAGAGAGATTTTCTGCCTTTGAAGAAGGCGTGAGCGATAAGGACGTGGATCATGCCATGGAGCCTATACCGTATCGTTTTGATCAGTTGTCGACAGAGATAAAAATCACTCAGGAGCAACTCAAGCTCATCAAATCAGAGCAGCGGGTTGATTTGGAGTTGGCGCAGTCGATTTACCCGTTTACCTTGGAGGAATTGGGTGGTTGGAGAGATGAGGCCGATGGGGGTGCTTTGGAAGACGTGAGGGGCAAGACGGTCTTAGCTATGGTCGATGGAAGGGATTATGCCGAGTACATCAAGGCCAAAGCCCGTGATCGCCTGGTGCTATCAAAGGTTTGGTTGGAGATGGCTTTGGCTCCATCGGTGGTGAAGAAGATGGTCAACCATGAGGGCTTGATTTTGGAGGAGGTGGCTAGGGTTTTTGGCCTCACCAAAGAGAGGGTTAGGCAGTTGGAGGCCAAGGTTTTGAGGAATATATCCTTCCATCTGGTCTTGCCTTAACTAGACTTTTTTTGTGTCCGGGTTGTTCTGCAACCATTGCTCCCCTAGTTCGACCTGTTCTTCGAGGACGCCCTTCAGGTGTTCTATTTTCGTTAGGGGATTTGCGAGAACCGCCCTAAGAACAGAGTAGCTTGGCCCCGATGGTTCCGGGTGTCTAAACCTTGTCCTGGATACAAAACTTTGGCCTCTTTCACGTTGACGTTTCTGTAGCTGGATGTTCAGCTCATTGGTGATTTCAAGGGTGAGCTTTGATGACCATGCTTTTGGGTAAAAGCGATAGGTTAAAATGTTCAATTGAGGTGCCGTGATCAATTCGAAGTCAGGGTGTTCGTCGATCATCTCTGCAAAGGTTTTGGCTAGGGAGAGACTCCGTTCGACGAGCAATTCGTAACCTTGTTTTCCAATGATGCGGATGGCAGAATTAACAAGGAGAGACATCCCTGCCCGCGAGCCCTCGAGGTGACGTCGCCCTAGGTCGAAGCTACCCTTTCGTATGATGTACTGGGTTTGGTGTTGAATATGTTCTGCCAGTTGAGGGTCTTTGAAGAATAGCATTCCGACTCCCATGGGCAGATAGAGTTGTTTGTGTCCATCGACGACAACGGAATCCGCTCGCTCGATGCCTTTGAGGAGGTGTTTAGATGTTTCCGACATGAGTAGCCCGCCACCCCACGCTGCATCGACGTGGAAGTGGAGTTTGTGTTCGTGGCAGAAGTCAGCAATGTCGGCCATGGGGTCGATGTGGCCCGTTTCAGTTGTGCCAGCAATGGCAATGGTGGCGATGGGGAATAGTTGTTGTGACACAGCCTTTTGGTGGGCTTGCTTCAGTTGTTCGATGTCCATCTTGTGGTTCTCATCAACGGGTATGGCGATGAGTTGTCGTTTGCCTATGCCGAGAAGATCGACGGCTTTGCTGAGGGAGTAGTGGCCTCGTTGGGAGACGAAGACGCAAAGGTTCTTGTGGCCGGAGATTTGGAGGGCCTCGACGAGTCCATGCTGATCAAAGTCTTCGCCAAGAACGTCCCTCATGAATCGGTTTCTGGCAACCCACAGGGCCATGATGTTGGCGATCGTGCCCCCTGAGCAAAGTAGTCCCAGAGTGGACTGTCTGTGGTGGGTGTGCTGGTTATAGAACGCTGTTGACCGATGGTATATGAGGTGGTGTAGCATGGCTGTGGTCTGTCGCTCTAGAAAAGTTAGCGCTCTTGAAGTCTCTATTTTGACGACATTTTGATGGAGTGCGACCATGCACTTGGATAGGGATTGTAAAAAATAAGGGATGGCTGAGGTCATGTGTCCGACGAATTTTGGGGAGCCGGTATGGACACAATATGGGATGACATCCTTAAGAAGAAAATCCACCTGTTCCGATACGAAGCTAGGGCTCTCGGGGATGCGGTGATCAGCGTACTTTTTCGTCAGCTCGGCTAAAGGTATTTCTCCAGCGACTTTGCTTTCGGTGAGGAATTCGTCTAGATTCTCACTGAGTTTTTTCTCGAGTTTAGATAAAGCGTCATCTTTAGACGTGGGTATATCAAAAATACGGTCGAGAAACTCTGGGCTGGCGATGGCTTGACGCTTAGGGTTCAAGAATGGGAGCCCGTTCTTTTTTGGCGTTTCTCGGCACTGCGTCTTATGCGGTTCCAGTTGCTTTGAAGTCCCATGGCTTTTCGAGCTTGTTTCATGTTTTCGAAGGCTAGCTCTTTCATTTTGGCAGTGCCGTCAACGAGCACTTGATCGATGTAGCCGCGATCAGACTCAAGTTCGATTCTGCGTTGCCGAATAGGTTTGAGAAAATCGTCCAAGCATTCATAGAGGCGATCTTTCACTTCGCCGTCGCCGACATTGCCTGTGCGGTAACGTTCCTTGAGTTCATCGACCAAGGTGGAGTCTGTGCAGAAGGCGTCTAGATACTGGAATACGGGGTTGCCTTCAACATTTCCCGGTATATTTGCATGTATGCGTTTGGGGTCGGTGTACATGGAGCGAACTTTTTTGCGCAAGCTATTGGCATCATCCGAAAGGTAGATGCAGTTGTTGAGGCTTTTGCTCATTTTGCTGCTTCCGTCGGTTCCCATGAGGGTGGGGACTTCGCCAATGAGGGATTCTGGCTCAGGGAAGACTTCGCCGTAGAGGTGGTTGAATCGTCTAGCTATTTCGCGGGTGATCTCTAAGTGAGCTTCGTTGTCTTTGCCTACGGGCACGAGGGTGGCCATGGGGAGCAAGATGTCGGCGGCTTGCAGCACGGGGTATCCCAGTAAACCAAAAGGCATGCTCTCTTCGGAGAGGTTAGAGGACTTGACCATGTCTTTGAGGCTGGGGAGCCTAGAGAGGCGGTTGACGCTGACGAGCATCTCGAAGATGAGGTTGAGCTCATAGACTTCTTGGACAGCGGACTGAAGGTAGATGCTTGATTTTGATGGGTCGACACCACAGGCTAGGTAATCGGTAACCATGTGTTTAACGTTATCCGATAAAGATGCGATGGCATCAGCGTTGTTTTTCGTTGTGAGCATGTGTAGATCAGCAACGAGGATGATGGTTTCGTAATTGTCTTGTAGCTCAATTCTGTTTTTGAGACTGCCGACGTAGTGCCCCAAGTGCAGTTTTCCCGTGGGTCGGTCCCCAGTGAGGATTCGTTTTGAAAAAGCCATGGAAAAACTGTAGAATAGGAGTGGATGACCTTAGTATAACTTGCATATGGCTCAGCAAGATTTCATAAGTTAATGTAGATCGAGTCAAAGGGATTCAAGATCAGCAGGGTCGAGAGAGAAGAGGCTTTTTTTAACGGAAACCAAATTTATGGATCAAGGTTTTAAGCGTGTGACGGACCCAGCTGTTGAGGCCAAGGGGTTTATCCTCTATGCCGATGAGGAGTGGATGGAAGTTCGCGTGGACCTTTTGAATAGCGCGACTTCAGATGGTCTCTATGAGCTCTTGTCGAGCCGAGGTATCGTCCAGGGAGTGGACGACGTTAGGATCGCCCAAATCTTTGAAGCCCACAGCGAGAAGGGGGAGCTTTTGCAGGAAACGATCGCTCGGGGCAATGAAGCCAGGCCTGGCAGGGACGGTAGTTTTGAGTGGCAAGTTGAAATGGGGGAGAACAAGATTGAGGTTACAGATGCCGAGGGCAATGTTGACTTTAGAGACTTGAATTTGATCAAAGAGATCAACTCAGGTTCGCCCGTATTGAAGGTGTTGCCTCCTGATATGGGCGATGATGGCTTGAATGTTTTAGGCAAGGTCTTGCCCGTTCCAAAAGTAAAAAAAGCAAAGTTGCGTTTGGGTAAAAATGTGAGGTTGGATGAGAAGAGCATGGTTGTTTATGCTGTTGCCGACGGCCACGTTGAGTTTTTGGATCCGCTCGTTTCTGTTCAAGAAACGTTTGAGGTCAGTAAAGATGTGGATTTTACAATAGGAAACTTGAGTTTTATCGGGAGCTTGTCTTTTGAGGGAGAAATCCCGACGGGTTACACGATGGAAGCGGGTAAAGATATAAGGGTGAGGGGTAAGGTGACGGGTTCAAACCTCAAGGCCAATGGAGATATCATTTGTGAGTCAGGAATAACCGGCAGTGATTCAACCCAAATCGTGTGTGAGGGTGTCCTCAAGGCAAAGTTTATCAATGAAGCTAGTGTTTTTAGCAAAGGTGGTGTTGAGTGTTATGTCGAGATGGTGAGGTCCAAGGTCAGGACCCGTGGCCTGTTGAAGATGGACATGGGTGCTATACGCGGCAGCGAGGTGTATTGCTTTGAAGGCATCGTTGTCAAAGAGATGGGCAGTCCTTCGGGCATCCCAACTTTTATTGCGGTAGGAGTTGACTATTCCGTTGATGAGCGAATCGATAAATTGAATGATGCATCACAGAAATTGGAAGAGCACAAGGCTAAACTGAAGGAAGCCATAGCTCCATTTATGAAAAATAAATTACTGTTGATCAAGGCTCCTGAGTCGAAGAAAACAGCCGTTAAGACAGTGTTGAACAATATAGAGGCGATCGATGGAAAGTTAAAAAAGGTAGAGGAGATGATTGCTGGTGAGGAGTCGAGTCGTTATGACCGCACGAAGCGCATAGAGGTCAACGGAACGATTGCTGACGATGTGACGATTCAGGTCGGCAATAAGAAGAAAAAATTTGATAGGGCCGGCAAAAGAAAGGGGTTTATCATGTACGATAGAACCTCATTTGAGATCGTTTTTAGCAAGTCTTAAATTAGTACTGAAAGAGGTGATGTGATGGCACGATTGAGTGGCATGTCGATGAGCAATATGGTGAAGCTTGCTGAAGAGTTGGTTTTGCCTGATGGTGAATTTGAGGACTCTTCGTCTGTTGAGAGTGATGAGGCCGACTTTAACGATCTGAGCCCCGAGGCATTGTTGGCCATGGTTCAGGGTGATTGTATTGTTGAGGAGAGCGTTGTTGAAGAGCCTCAGGAAGCCACCGAAGATGAACTGAGGGCGCTTTTGGGCGATACGCTATCGGTGCAAGAGTTGGATGGAGTAGAGAATGGCTACTTGGAGGTTGCCAAGGGTATTGAGAAGTTGAAGTTGAGGAAACTAGCCAATCGGATTGATGAGATGGCCCCTCAAAAGATGTTTCCTTCCCATAAGGATGAGGTGTATTATCTGCTCTCATCGATGGCAGGTCAAAGCCCTAAATTAAAGATAGAAGATGCTGAAAAAAAGTGCCGTTTTATCGGTGAGTCCTTGGGGAAATTGAGCACTTATATGATATCGGAAGCTTCCTTTGATATGGACGAGCAGGAGGCCATGATTGAGCTGTTTGATGAATTTGCTAAGCAGGCCGTTGCGGACATGGGTACGAGATCGCTTGTGTTGGATCAGTTTAAGGCGGGCTGGCGTCAGGTCCTGAAGCGTCTCACCAGAGACATTTTGAGTCTCAGTGAGTACGAAAGAGAAGAGGAGAAGCCCATTTATGTGATTTACAACTTTTACGAGAGCCTTTCCCGGGCCTATAGCCTTTGTAAAGCCCATGATAGCATAGATATATGTAAGGATGAGTTGAACTCTCAAATGAATGGGGGAGAAAAAAAAGCTATTGTCAAAGCTTTTGAGGACGTAATGGATCTAGCTCCAAGTTACGGTTTGAGGGGGTTGAGCTTCATCAATCGAAAGCAGGCTTACGATGACATTGAGGCTTTGGATATACAAGCCATTTTAAAAATCATTAGGAAGAAACGCCATCTTTGAGCCGTTGTGAATTTGATGTTATCGTTGTTGGTGGCGGGCACGCTGGTGTAGAGGCGTGTTTGGCGGCTGCTCGTATGGGTGCAGAGGTTGCTCTTGTGACCTTGGGGGCCAGCAGTATTGGCCGCATGAGTTGTAACCCGGCAATTGGCGGTATCGCAAAAGGTCAATTGGTCCGTGAGATCGATGCTTTAGGGGGGCAGATGGGGCTGACCGCGGATGCTACGGGGATTCATTTTAAAATGTTGAACACCTCAAAAGGTGCGGCGGTTCAGTCTCCTCGTTGTCAGTCGGATAAGCATGCTTACAGTGAGATGATGGCCAAGGTTGTTGCCGAGTCTAGGGTTCAAGTGGTTGAGGGCATGGTTGAGCGTTTGGAGCTGGGCAAGTGTGGTGTTGAAGGCGTGATGGTTTCTGGTGGAGTGAGGCTCAAGTCAAAGCGAGTCGTTGTCACCACCGGTACATTCATGAACGGTTTGATTCATCGGGGGGAGCAGCGTATTCCTGCTGGTCGGATAGGTGAGCCGGCTTCACTTGATTTGCCTTCTGCCTTGAGAGACATGGGGATCGAGACGAGGCGCTTGAAGACAGGGACGCCCCCTCGTGTGAAAAAAGCTAGTATCGATACGTCAAAAATGAGTTTGCACTCGGGGGACGAGAAGCCCATTCCTTTTTCTTTTAGGGGAGCGGGTGCTGCTGGAAATCGAATAGATTGTCATATCGCTTGGACATCTGAAGCTACTCATCGGATCATCCTGGATAATCGAGACCGAATACCTCTTTACAATGGTCAAATCCAAGGTGTGGGGCCTCGTTATTGTCCATCTATCGAGGATAAAGTGTGCCGTTTTGGTGACAGGGATCGCCATCAAATCTTTATTGAACCCGAGAGCTTGAGGACCGATGAGGTTTATCTGAACGGCATCAGCACGTCGATGGAAGAGGGGCTTCAAATGGAGATGCTCAAGAGTATTCGAGGTTTAGAGCAGGCCGAGGTGCTCCACTTTGGTTATGCGATAGAGTATGATTTTGTTCCCCCCCATCAGCTTAAAGAGACGATGGAGTCTTTAGCTGTTCCAGGTCTTTACCTCGCCGGCCAGATCAATGGCACCACAGGGTATGAAGAGGCTGCGGCTCAAGGCTTGATGGCAGGGATCAATGCGGTCCTTGCCCATAGGGGAGAGGAGCCCTTTGTTTTGAGGAGAGATGAGGCTTATATTGGCGTGCTCTTAGATGACCTTGTTGTCAAGGAGATAACGGAGCCTTATCGAATGTTCACCTCTCGTGCAGAGTATCGTTTGATTTTAAGGCACGATAATGCTGATCGGCGTTTGATGGAGCACGGTTATCGTTTGGGGCTGATCTCCACTGGGGAGCGTGACGCTATGATGGCAAAGTATGATGCTTCTCAACAACTGAGGTCAGTCCTAGAGGGGGTGCGGTCCGAGGGGGGGAAAACTTTTTTAGATTTGCTGCGGCAGCCAGGGCAGGATATAGATGCTTTGTGTGCTTTGCCCGATGCTCCAAGTGGTTTGTCGAGTGTTGATGAAGAGGTCAAAAAGGTTTTGGAGGTTGGCGTGAAGTACGAGGGCTACCTTAAGAGGGAGGAGAGGAGGGTACGGCGCATGGCATCCTCTGAGAAGGCCCGTTTACCTGAAAGGATAGATTATCGCGAGCTATTGGAGATGAGGTCAGAGGGGCGTGAGAAGCTCGCTAGGTTTAGGCCCAGCACTTTGGGTCAGGCCAGTCGTATCGCCGGCGTCAATCCTGCGGACATCCAGATATTAGAGGTGTACCTTAAGCGGGGGCGCTGGCCGGTTTTACCGGCTTAGAGTTTTTCATCGGCCCATCTCTAGTCTTTGGGCAAGAAAGGGGTCGAATCCTTTTATGGCTAAAATCTTCTGTTGGGTTTTTCTAAAATCGTAAGGAACTCTTCTGAAGACGACGCACTCTTCGTCGATGGTCGTGTAGCAGGCTCGGTTGTCGAGGTCTCTGGGTTGGCCAACGCTGCCAACATTGATGATCGCTTTGTGGTCGTCTTCCAGCAGGTAAATATTGCTTGTCAGTTCAGAGGGTCTGATGAACCGCAGATCTTGGGTGAAGACTCCTGGGATATGAACGTGCCCGACAACGCAGCAGTTAGTAGGAACAAGCTCAAATCGTTCTTTCATCAGTCCTGCACGTTTGATGTCGTAGGGAAAGATGTACTCCATGACGTGGTGTCGAGGTGAGGCATGAACGGCAAAGATAGAATCGAGTTGATGAGAGGTGGGCCAGTTAGAGAGTTGCTCAAGCTGTTCTCTACTGAGTTGCTCCTTGGTCCACTCGAGGGTGACTCGTGCGCGCGGATGCATATTTGTGGGGCAACCGTGGACGAGGGCGTGTTCGTGATTGCCCATCAAGGTGACTTCTGGATTGAGGTTGTTGATGAGCTCTAGGCACTCTTTTGGATTTGGACCATAACCGATAACATCTCCTAAGACTAAGACTTTCTTGATGTCTCTAGATTTTATGTCTTCGAGGACGGCGATTAGCGCCTCCAAGTTGGAGTGAATATCTGAGATGACAGCAATCAAGGTGTTGATGTGGGTTTGGTCATAGGGGCCGAGTTAACGCTGAGGGGGTTAGCTTTGCTGTGGTGAGGTTTTAGAGCTCATAGGTCGTTCCTTCTTTGGCAAAGTCAATCTCAATATTGAGATTTTGCTTTAGACTTTCATTTTGCCACCTGATGAGTAAATTGTCGATGTCTTGGTCGCTTCGTTTTGGCTCGTGGTGCGTGAGAAGTAATTTTTTAACATTGGCTTTTGAGCAAAATTCAATGGCGTCGTCCATGGCCGTGTGCCCCCAGCCTTTGAACTGAGGGTACTCTTCTGGCGTGTATTGGGCGTCGTAGAGGGCTAGATCTGCATTGCTCAGGAAGTTGGTCCATTTTATATTTTGTTCATCGATGACATCTTGGACTTCGGCGATGTCTTCTGGGTCAGCGTCTTTTTCTTGTTCAAGGTGATTGATTAGGGGTTCTGTGTCGCCGGTGTAGACGATGGTTTTGCCGTCACAGGTGATGCGGTAGGCCAGTGTTGTGACGGGGTGATTGGCGAAGGTTGCTTCTACGAGGAAAGGTCCCATTTGGATAGTTCCTTCGTGCATGTCTTTGTAGGTCATTTTTGCCGCAAGTTCGTCCAGTCTCACGGGGAAGAAAGAATAAGAGAGCAACTCTTTCATGACGGTTCTGAAGTTCTTATCGAAAACCGCAGGTCCGTACAGTTTGAACTCATTTGTGGGGACATAGAAGGGTGCGAAGAAGGGGTAGCCGATGACGTGGTCGTAATGAGTGTGACTGATGACGATATGGGCACTGAGGGGCATTTGGGGTATGAGGGAGGCACCTAGTTCCCTGAAGCCTGTGCCGCTGTCAAGAATAAGCAAATCTCCGTCGTTACTGCGTATCTCGTAGCAAGTCGTGTTCCCTCCATATTTAACGGTTTGTTTGCCAGGGACGGCAATGGAGCCTCTGCAGCCCCATACTTTAAGTTTCATGCGTTGTCCGAGATGAAGTATTGTGCTTTAGCTAACTCTTCGGGGAGCGAGTTCTTGATGTCATCGATGTCTTTTCTTTCGAGCTTTAGCATCTTGATCTCGTCGTCGGTGATCTGGAGATCAAACAGGTCGGTCGAGAATCCAATGTCAAGTTGCCGGATGATCTTATCTCCTGTATGAACAGCATTGACGATGTCAGCTTTTTCTCCAGTGTGTTCGCGATGTTCAATGATAGAGGAAAACGATAAAGGGAGTTTCCAGTGTTGGGCTAGCATGATGCCACACTCTGGTCCGGTGATATCGATCTCTTTTTTAAAGATCTCGCGCACATCGAGCTCTGTTTTCAAATGGCTGATGAGAATATCTGGACTGTACTTGAGTAAGATGAGGTCACCGATGTCGTGCAGGAGGCCTGAGACGAAGAAATCTTCTAGCATTTGTCTAGGCTGTCCAGCTGCTGTGGCTATTTTCTTGCTAGCGACGCCAACGCCCAAAAGGTGTTGCCAAATTTCATTAGCGTGTTTGTTCTTTTTGGGGAAAAAGTTTGCGTCAAGAAAGGCCGTGCTAATCGCAATATTTTTTATCGTGTTGAATCCTAGTAGGATAAGGGCTCTGTTTAGACTCGTTATGCGTTGTGGCAAGCCGAAGTAGGAGGAGTTGATGAGGGTGAGGACTCTTCCTGTTAACACAGGATCCACCTTGATGACGTTCATCAGATCTTTTGGTGAGCATGCAAGGTCATTGCTCATTTCAATGACCTTGGCGCTCGCCGAAGGAAGGGGAGGGATCTTTTCGATGCCGAGGGTGATAGTTGATTTTAGGGAGGATTGCACCCTTTGTGTACGGATCTCGCGTTAAATCAATATAATCCTATCTTGGTGAAGGGTAAGGCAAGAGGAATTGTGGAAATATAGGGCTGTGTGTAAATAGATATTGTTTACTGGAGATTCAGTTTAAGCTTGAGGCGTCAACTTGTGTTTTATTTGGACTTTTTATGGCTATCCCAATGACCAAAGCTGGGTATGAAAATATTCAGCGTCAAGTCGATGATTTGAGGGCCCAAATTCCAGCGGTACAAAAAGCCATCAGCGAGGCTAGAGAAAAGGGCGATCTTAAGGAAAATGCTGAGTATCATGCGGCCAGGGAAAGTTTGGGAATGTTGGAGGCTAAAATATCTGACTTGGAATCTCGTTTAGGGCAAGCGACGATCATGAGGGCTAACCCAGGGGACGGCAGCGAGATTTTGTTCGGGGCAACGGTTAAAGTAAAAGACCTGACTTATGATGATGAGGAGAGTTATAAGTTGGTTGGTGAAGGAGAGGCCGATCCACTTGAAAATAGAATATTGACCACATCTCCGATGGGGCAGGCGATGCTCAATAAAAAAGTGGGTGATATGTTTGTTGTTGATGCCCCTGCGGGAGAGATGAAGTATGAGGTGTTGGAGATCTCGTTCGAGGGTTAAGGATGTTTCTTGGAAAGCTGACCTTATTTTTTGTTGCGGTTTTATGCTGTTTTGAGTATGGTAGCGCAGCTAGCCCGGCGGAGACCTGCTTAAAGGAACTGGATGTTGTTCTGGATCACGGAGAGATGTCACGTCTTGTTGAGCGCCGGCAGTTGATGAAGGTTGTTCTTCTGGCGCAAGATGAAGATATGGGCTGTGAAGATGAGCATTTATTGACGGATGAGATGTTATTGCTGCTGAAGTCAAGGGAGGTTGTTGAGTCTCCATTGTGGCCATTGTTGGATGCCTTGAGGCTTGAATTGCAGAATTTGAGCTTTTTGGAGCGTATTGAGGTCATCTCCGAATGGAGGAGTTTGTGGATGGAGAAAGTCATCGCTCACGTGGTCTATACGAACTCGCTAAAAAGGCCTTGGGGCGTAGGTTTTAAGCAGAGTTTGGCTTACAATAGCAACGTCGCCTTGCTGGATCCTGATTCAATATCAGACTCCGCCGATTATAAAGGCGAGGATTGGGGCTTAGGTTTGGGTGGGGAACTGAGTTTTAAGCCCACGATCAACATAGAGAAGAAGTTGGGTTGGTCCTATGAGAACCAGTTTAATGTTTATAGGCAAATACAATTTGATAAAGAATTCCTCGATGTGGACTTGGTGTCTGTTGCTCAAAAATTGACGTGGTTTAGTCCATTTAAAAAGGTTGAGCGTGTGTCTCTTGGTTGGGATTATTTGAAAGCATACTCCAAAGATCCTGCTTTGTCGAGGGGCGAGTATGGGCGTCATGCCTTTCGTTTAAAAGTTAGAGGCAATGCGGTTTCTATAAAAAAGATGTTTTTTGATGCATGTGTTCAAAGAGCTTCTTTTCAATATCGATGGAAGGAAGAGTATCCTGTGCCCGAGGATATTTATACGTGGTCTGTCGCTTATGGGGTGACCTTGTTTGCCGGAGGTGATGGCAAGACCCCTCAGTCCTTGGCCTTTGATGTGTCTCACGATCGGGATCATGCCTCTCAAAATGGGTTGAGAGACTTCGAAGCGTCAAGTTTGATGGTCAGTTATGGTCGGTCTTTAGCTGATTTGGTTTTTGGTTGGCCTAGTTCCTGTATGGCAGCGTTGTCTGTTAGGAAAAAGGAGGCTGCAAGTGCAGATTTGGATGAGCTTCAGTTTTTTAGCACCTTGGCTCTGATGACGAGTGTCACTCCTTATTGGTCGAGTTCAATGTCAGTCACTTATTTGGATAAAGACAGGCTCGATAAAGACATTCAGCAGTGGATATTGGCTTGGAATAACGATTTTGCGACGTTTTGAGGTTTTTCTTGATGACGTAGTGCGGGCAGCATGAAATTGATCACCGCCTATATTCAGCCTGAGCGTTTAGAGCACGTTAAGGAAGAACTTTTTGCTGCAGATGTGATGAAGTTTTCGATAACGAATGCTTTGGGCTGTGGCAAAGAAAGGAAATACAGTGAGAGTTACCGAGGGGTGATGGAAGAGGTTGACATGATGAAAAAACTGAGAGTCGAGATCGCCATCAACGATGAATATGTGGAGCGTGCTTTGTCTGCGATCATTAATGGGGCTAGGACCTCAAAGATAGGTGATGGCAAGATATTGGTCCAGGATCTTGTTCAGTGCATAAGGATCCGTACAGGTGAATCCGATAGGGATGCCATCGGTTGATGATCATGGGATTGCAGATTCGGTACCTATTTTAAGATACTGCGTCAATTTTTCGTTATAGCATTTAGGAGAATCGACTGCACAAATTTCATATTCCAGTCATGGGGACGGGTCACTCTGCTGATACGCCTATTCGAGTGGCTCCGTTTGGGATTTCTTCAGTGGTTTCTCTTGTCGACGACCTTCTTTTGGAGCGGCTTAGGGGCTATTACTGCAAGAAGTACAGTCTCCCTTTTAAAAGGATCGCGCGCTATGAAGAAGACGGGAGGGCCAAGCGCACAGAGGCTTACCTGAACATGATGGATGATGTTGTCCAGATTCGCTTTAGAGAGATTCAGGGTCAAGCCTTCGGCGAAGATAGTGAAAAGGATAAGTTTTTTAGAATGTTGCCCGATGACCATGAGTTAAAAAAAGGTTACTTGTCTCTCCTGAGCATGCCCCATGGTGAGGAGAGAGATGAGCTTGGACGACGTCTTACGGAGGGTATGCGGCCCGGTTCAATAGATGTTAATATCATGGTTAAGCTGGATAAGGTTAATTATGCCGGCAAAGATGTTTTGAGTGAAGAGTATTCTGATGCTAAGGCAGCGTTGAGGGGTTATGCTAAAAGCAAAGTTTCCTCTGGCATTGTTTTTTCGGCCGGAATAAATAAGCCTTTATTTGGTTATATGTCTGAATTTAAGGACTTTTATCGTGATAAGGTCGGTTTTATCAAAAAGAAGATCATTTTGAAAGTGAGTGACTTTCGCTCTGCCATGATCCAGGGGAAATTCCTATCAAGAAAAGGTTTGGAGGTCCATGAATTTAGGGTTGAGTCAGGTTTGAATTGTGGCGGTCATGCTTTTGCTTCAGAGGGGGAGTTGCTGCCTATGATCCTAAAGGAGTTTAGTGAGAAGCGCGATCAGTTGAAAGATCAGTTTTCTCCAATGGTGAAAAAGTACTATGAAGATAGCGCTATGGACCTGGCTTTTGAGGAGAGTGTGTCTGACGTGCTTTTGACGGTTCAAGGGGGCATAGGTAATCATGGCGAAGATTCTCGTTTGAGGCGTGACTACAATGTGGATCGGACGGGGTGGGCTTCGCCCTTTTTGTTGGTTCCAGAAGCCGCTTGCGTTGATGAGCCCACTTTGAAGTTATTGGCCTCGGCGGGGGAGGATGATTTGTATTTGAGCGGTGCTTCACCCCTTGGTGTTCCCTTTAACAATGTGAAGAAATCTGGTTCTAGCTTGTGGACCGAAGCTCAGTTTGAAAAAGGCAGCCCAGGGTCGGCCTGCCCTAAAGGTTTTTTGATCTCGAATACTGAGTTCTCTGAGCGACCAATATGCACCGCTTCTAAGGAGTATCAAGCCGAGAAGCTTGATGAGATCAACGCGATGGAGTTGAGTGTTGATCAAAAACAGGATGAGATTGATCGAGTGCTTGAAAAAGCGTGCATTTGCGATCATTTGGGTAATGGTGCTCTGATTGCGCTTGGGCTAGCTAGGGAGACAAATGCTCCTCAGTCGGTGTGTCCTGGCCCCAATATAGCTTGGTTTAATAGGAAATACTCTTTGGAAGAGATGATCGATCATATCTATGGCCGTTGTGCGTCTTTGGTGCCACCTCATCGACCTCATATGTATGCTAAGGAGGTGTCGATGTATCTGAATTGGGTGAGGGGTTTGCTTAAAGAAGGTGCTGATGATCGCGCTGTGTCCCGTCGTGTGAAGAAGATTTTGGTTAACTTAAGGGCGGGTGTGGATTATTGCTCCGGAATAGCCATGGAAGAGATTATTGGTGATGAGAATCTAAAATCTCTTCATTCGGCCTGTGAAAAAGCTTTGGCTTTGATTGGTGAAATGGAATTGTCTTTGGCTTGAGGCTTTTGAACTTCCTTTGTTTATAGGAAGAAGCGCTGAGTAGAAAATTTGTTTGTTCGATATAGTTTCGATTTCTGTGGTGTTGATATAAGGTGGCTTTTGTTGGGTTGAGTAGTTGCTCTCGTGCACTATTTTTGAATGAGACAACTTTGAGACAGTAAAAAACAAGGGTTTAGTATTTTTTTTTAAGTTTGCCATTTACAAGAGCTGAGTTATATATTTTTAAGTATATTTATTTCGCAGTCACTCCATTATAGCTGAATATATTTGAGGATAACAAACGGCGTTGGCTTTTGTGTGCATGGTTTGAGGCATCCGATAAAGAGAAGCTTCTCTATAGTTTAGTATAGGTAAATATTGAGATTAGTTTGCTTTTGCTTCCCTAGCTAGGGATGAAGGCATATTGTTGGCTTCAAAGTTAATATAGTTGTGTATACTGTGTATATTAATTTTGAGAATGATAGGAGATACTTATATGGCATCATTGGGTCAACTTCAATTGTGGCAGAAACGCGCGAAGGACCGTGTTAGGAAATATGAAAAGGTTATTGCTGACTCTAAAAAAAGAGAAAAAGAGTTGGTTGCTCAAATCAAAAAAAAGCAGGTTGAGTTGAAGAAAATAGCTGCAGAAGCTAAGAAAAAAGCCGCAGAAGCTAAGAAAAAAGCTGCAGCCAAGAAGCCCGTCGTTAAAAAAGCACCCGTAGCTAAGAAGCCCGTCGTTAAAAAAGCACCTGTAGCTAAGAAGCCTGTCGCCAAAAAAGCACCCGTAGCTAAAAAGCCCGTCGCCAAAAAAGCACCCGTAGCTAAGAAGCCCGTAGCTAAAAAAGCACCCGTGGTAAAAAAAACAGTCGCTAGAAGTACACCTGTCGCTAAGAAAGCGGTAGCAAAAAAAGCGCCTGTCACTCGAAAAACAGCTGCCAAAAGTAAAGCCGCAGCTCGAAAGTCACCCGTTAAAAAGTAATTCAGTGCGGTGGGAAGCCGTTGCGTTTGCGCTTAGGCGCAACAACTTGTGAAGAAATACCCCATATGTAAATATTGATTTGGGGTATTTCTTTTAAATGATATTCAAAAGAATGTCTAACACTTGATTTTGAACTTTGATGTATTGTGCTGCAGCCTGATAGCTCTGTTGGTATTTCAGGAGATTGGCCGCTTCTTCGTCTAGGTTGACGCCGGATATGGCGTTTCTTTGTGCTAAGACATCATCCACAATTCTGTCTTGGTTGACGGAGAGTGCTTTTACTCTGGACGTTTGGGAGGCAATGCTGGACACGAAAGAGATGTAGGTTTGCTCGAAGGTCTTGTTGTTGTCGAGTGTCGTTTGTTGGGTTGCGATGAGATCCAGTAAGTTTTGACTGTCGCCAGCATCATCGCTTTTTGCTACGGCAAGCCTGTCAGGGTTGTCTATGAGTGAAGTGTCTACTTTTATATTGGCGGCACTGTTGCCAGAAAATAAACTGTTCATTCCCAGGAAAGCTGCGACACCGGAGGTGTCCTCTTTGATAAAGAAGGAAAAGCCACTATCTGAGGTGATACTGATTCGCCCATAATTATCGATGTCGGATGATAGGTGACTCACTTGCTGGATTTGTTCCTGAAGACTCTTTAATGTTGTGTCATTATTGCCAATCAAGGAGATGTTGACCGTGGCCTCGCTGACGTTTCCGGTGGATTCATTTTTGATTTCAAAAGTGATGGTGCCGTTCTCAGGTCTGAAGGAATTTCCGATAGAGAAAGTGTCCACAGGAGCACTATTTAGGGGTTTATCGATGAAATTGAGGTCGATCTTGGTTTCGGCTTTCATGTGAGTTAGACCTTCGGAGCCACGACCGGTGCTGTGAACTCTATTGTTGAGCCAAATAAAATCAGACGCCAGTTCGTTTAGTTCTTTTTGTCGCACATCCAGAATCTCGTTGCGAGAAGAGACTAAGCCACCAAGGGTGCCTCCGCTAGGCTCCAAGTATGCGTGGTCACTGGAGAAGCGTAAACGAGTGAGCCCTTCGCTTCTGTCAGCGTATACACCGCGCTGTTCACCTTGGAAGACCAAGGTTCTTCCGTCGGACTGCACCAGAACTGAGCCATTGCTCAGTTCTGTCGTTGTGATATTGATGAGTTCTGAGAGTCGATTGAGCTCATCTCGACGTTGGTTGCGACTGTTGGTTGCTGGATCATCGTCGATGCCCCCTTCGCTACTCGAAATCTCTGTGTTGAGAGTTGCTATGCGATCGAGGAAGCCATTGATCTCCTCGGCATGATCGTTGATCTCTTGGTCAATCCTTTGGTGGAGGTTGTTGAATGTGATAGAGCTCGATTGGAAAGCGTCGGTGACTTCAATGGCTTTTTGTAAAACGATCTCCTTGAGGCCTGTGTCACTGGGGTTGAGAGATAAACTATTAAGTTCGCCATAAAAATCATCAAGAGCACTGGATATGTCGCTGTCACTAAGCTCATTGATGCTATTTTCTATTTGGGTTAGGGTGGCGAGTTGTTTTGTGTAGTACCCTTGGCGTGATTTTTCACGAAAAGCGTCTTTTTCTAGAGAGTTATCTAGGAGTTGCTCAACCCTTGCGATCGTGGCATTGTATGTGGTGCTCGTGACGTGGAGTCGTTCTCTGACGTAGTTTTCGTCATTCGAGTGGGCAATATTTTTGCCGACGATATCGAGGCCAACTTGAGCATTGGATAGGGCTAGTTTCCCAATGTTGAGTGACATATTGAGTTAGCCTTGATGGTGAAAAGATGGTGTGGAGCTGCTGACCGAGGTGGATTTTTTTGAAAAACGACTATAGCTAGAGTTTTTTCTTTGTTGGTCTGCGTGGGTGAATCTTTTGAAAAGTTTTTGGCTGATGGATGCAGATTGAGCCAGTAGTTCTCCATTGAGAGAGCTGCATTCAGATAGCTGATCATATAGGGATAGCAACTCAGATCTCAATGAGGCCAAAGACTCGCGTTCTTGAATATCGGCGAGTTGTGGAATGAGGTCCCCTAGTTTTTCTGTTACTTTTAGCTGTTGTGCTTTGCAGACGTCTATGACATGGGCTTGTCTTTCATAGCCAAGTTCCTCAAGTTGTACTAGCGTTTCATTCTCTTCCTGATTGACGCGCTCTATCTCTTCGATCTCATTTGCGATGATGAACCCTTGTTTGTTGCGAGCGAGCTCGAGTAGTTTTGTGATGACTGTGAGTTCGCTTTTCACGCGAGTGTGCAGTTCCTCAAGGCTACTTTTGCTTCCCATGTTAAGTCTGATGATGGTTACTTAGCTTTATCGGTAGGCGAAGGGGTGGCCTTAAGGTCGGCTTGGTTGAGCAGTTCGCGTTCTAGCATTTTTGCTAAGCCAATGCCTCCTTGTTGTGACATGATTCTGGCGCGCTCTTGGGTGAGGTGATCTTGGAAGAAATTTTCTCCCATGCCCCCGCCGAAAAGACCTTCACTCATTTTAGGCTGTGCCTGTTTGAGCAGTTGTTGGAGCATGATGGACTCAAACTCAAGTGCTGCTTTTTTGATCTTTTGACGATCTGAGCCTTGGTTGAGTATAAAGTTGGATGAGGATGTTTTTGAGATGTTATTCAAGGATGAGCTCCGCTTGTATGGCTCCGATGCGATGAGCCTTCTGAATGATCTCAACGAGATCTTTAGGGGTGACTCTCATCGCGTTGAGGGCATCGATTAGATTTTGGAGATCTGTTTTTTGCGCGTCAGCAAGGGCTACATTTTGGATAAACTGACTATCGATACCAACGGGCAGTCTAGGACCTTGACCGATGACGACATTGAGATCTTTGTATGAAAATGCAAAAGGTTGAACTTCAACTTTTTCATTGAGCATGACCATGCCAGAGCGAGAGTCAATGATGATTTTCGGAGTGACATCGGTGAAAAGCACAGGGACCTTTTTCATTTCTGCAATGAAAGAGACGGGTTGAGTAGCAAAGGCATCGGGGATGGTGACTTCAATGATGCCAGCGGTTAAAGCTTTAGCTGTTTGCTGGTGACCTACTCTTCGTGCGAAATGCTGGTTGATTTGTTTTGAGATGCGGTCGGCATCGACATAGTCAGCTTTGTTGAGGGACAGCCGCATGCGACTGTTTTGGATGATGTTGGATGGGATAGGGGTGTAAACAGTGCCTCTCACGGTCGCTACGGTCTTGGGTTGATCCTCCACGATTAAAACTTTGCCTTGGGCGGTAGCAAAGATGGTTTGTTCTGACCCCACGGAGCCAGGAAAGTGAAGTTGAGTGTAGAGTAAACTCCCTCCTTCTAGTGACTTGGCGTCGCCTATGGTGGAGACGGTCAGTTCAATGCTCTGGCCTTGATTAGAGTGGGGCGGAATGGTTCCGGATACGTTGACGAGGGCAACATTTTTGGTTTCAAAATTCTGTTCTCCAACATCAAGGTCAGAGTTGTGCAACCATGATTTGAGCATGTCGTCTTTGAGGAAATTTTTCTTGTCGCCAGTTCCCTGTAGCCCTACGATGAGCCCTTGGCCAGAGATCTCATTGTTTTGTTCTCCCTGGATTGTGACGAGGTCCTTTACAGTCAAACTCCATAGTGGAGAATAAAGGCAAAGAATGATGAGGATTTTAAGACTAGCTATCGGGGGCATCAAAGGATTTTAATTTTACTGAGGATTTTAGACAGCCACCCCTTTTTCTCGTTGTCCGCAAGGGGGCCATCGAAAATGGTTTTGACGTCTAATTGCATGATGCGCTCTGACATCACGATGTCCGTTTTGGGGTTAACATACTTCGGGTTAACTCTCCCGCCGATGCGGACAGTGACCTCGTTCTCGTCGGAGCGTATGGTCCTGATGCCGTCGAGCACAAGGTCTCCATTTGGCAAGATCTCTATGACTTCGCAAGAGATGTCTAGTCGCATTTTTGAGGTTTCTTGTTTTTGTCCTCTACTTTTGTTTTCACCAGAACTCTCAATGTCGGCGACCGTGAAGGACTTTTGTTTGCCGTCGAAATTGTCAAAAATATTTTTCACATCAAACAACCAAGAGTTATTTCTTTTAGTGTCGAGTATTTTGTTGAAGCTGACGCTGTCGGAGATATTGACATTGACGGTGATGGGATCATGCACTCTGTAGTCGAAAACCGGACGTTGTCTTGTGAAGCGTTTGTAGGGTGAGCTTGGAGACGTCTTGGGTGAGTTTAGCGCAGGTTTGTCCAGTAAGGAATCCGCTAAAGCGTGCTGTGTAATGAGGAAGAGTCCGATGAGTATTTGTTTTATCATTGAATTAAGACCGTTTGAGAGTCAATGATCTGTCCTTTTAAGATTTCCCTGCTGTTTGTTCGGCGCACGGCAATGGTATCGCCGACAACTCCTTCACCAATACTTCTTGCTATCCCAGTGATCTCGATACCTGGGGATCGCATGATGATTTTGACGACAGCGCCTTTTTCGATTGTGAAAGGTATGCTGACATGACGCTGGGTTAAGATGCTTCCTTTGTTCAAGCTCCGTTCAAGGCGATAGCCAACAACATCGTTTAGGTTGCAAAAAGCGTCTTCAATCAACCGTGCTTCAGGGCTCAGCTTGAACATCTCTGGACTGAGGAGGGTTCCCCTGCGCAAATCTGCTTTGAGGGTGCAATAGAGGTATTTGTTGGCTTTTTTGCGAGGCTTTTCTGGTGCAGGTTGAAGGTTGTTGCTTCTCGGGGGGGGCTTGTTGTTCGATGCTAGGCGAGGTGCAACACTGACATGCGACGCTCGGTTCTCGAGCATGGGTCTGACCGTTAAAAAGCCTCGTTTGCGCAGTTGTTGTTGTATATAAACGAGAGAAAGCTTTTGGCTCTCGCGGTTGGGTGCCTTGCCGAGAAACACATTTTTGTAAATGTCCTTTTTTCCAGAGTCAAGGACTAGGTCGCTCAGTCGAATGAATCCACTGTTGACCTGAACTTGTGGTTTTAGCCAAAGGTCCAGGCCCCAAATATTGAAGCTGAGGCTCAAGAGGTAGCTCAGCCAGATGAGCCATCGCTTCATGTTAAGGGATTATCGCTTTAGGTCGTTGGCATTCTTTAGCATTTCGTCTGCCGTTTGAATGCTTTTAGAGTTCATTTCGTAAGCTCTTTGGGCTTCAATAAGCCTAACGACCTCCTCTACGGCTTTGACGTTAGCGATCTCAAGTTTTCCGCTGAGTAGGGAGCCCCTGCCTTCTTGCCCAGGGATCCCTTGGATGGGAGCTCCCGATGATACCGTTTCTCGGTAAATGTTTTCACCTTGTGCGGCTAGGCCTGCATTGTTTGGGAAGGAGACCGTCTCTATCTGACCAATCTGTATTTGATTGCCGTTGAGGTCGGTCACCGAAAGGATGCCATCTTTGGCGATATTGATATCTGTTGATCCTTCGGGGATCGCCAATACGGGTTGTAGGCGATAGCCTGACTGGGTGACGATTTCTCTTTCAGCACTGATGGTGAACGCTCCATCTCGTGTGTAGCCAAGTTGACCTGCACCCAAGTCTATAGGGAAGAACCCGTCCCCAGAGATGGCGATATCTAGAGGCTGGTCCGTGTTCAAAAGTTCCCCTTGGCCGAAGATCCTTCTGGTGGAGACATTGTTGACCCCATGTCCGATTTCTATGCCGGTGGGGTTGTTTGTCTCTTCATTGATGGCCGATCCCGCTGTGCGTATCTTTTGATACAATAGGTCTTGGAAAAGGGCTTGGGACTTTTTGAAGGCCGTCGTGTTGACGTTAGCCAAGTTGTTGGCGATAACATCAATGCTCCTCTGTTGTGCTTCCATCCCTGTTGCGCCGGTCCATAGGGCTCTGATCATGAGATTCTATCCTTAAGTTGCGAGTTGGCTGATGGCTTTGCCCAATGTTTCATCTTGGATGCCGATGAGTCTGGCGTTGGCTTGGTATGCTCTTTGGGCTTCAATGAGTGAGGTCATTTCTCGGATCGTTGAGACAGAGGCCTGCTCAAGGTGCCCGTTTTTGATTTGAGCTTCGGAGGGTTGCTCCTGTGCTCTCCCTTGATTCTCAAAAAGGTTTTCACCCACTTTGTGAAGGTCACCTGGCTCAGAAAGGTCGAATATCCCAAGTTGAGCAACGGCTTCGCCATCCAAGTAGAGGGTGCCTGTTTCGTCGACGTCAACGGATCCTTCGCCAATCTCTATAGGTTCACCATCAAAGGAGAGCACGCTCATGCCATTGGTGGCTGAAAGTAAACCTTGTGTATTCAGAGAAAAGGCTCCGTTTCTTGTGTAAAACTCTTTGCCTCCATCGGACCTGACCTTAAAAAACCCTTGGCCATTCAGGGCGAAATCTAGTGGGTTACCTGTTTTTTGAAGCTCACCTTGCTGAAAGATGCTGTGAGAACGATCGCCTTCGACAGCTCCACCTATGGAGAGCAAGTGCCGTTGGCTTTCTGAGCCTAATGTTCCTTGGCGAAGCACCTCAGGGTCTCTTTGCCTAAGGGCTAGAAAGTCTTTTTTAAAACCGTGGGTGTTGCCATTGGCCAAGTTGTTGGAAATGACGTCTGCTCTCATCCCCTGGGTCAGCAATCCGTTAGCCGATAGGTACAGTCCGTAAATCATGATGTGATTGCGCTATGGACGCCTTATTCTAAAGTGGAGCTTGAAAGGGAAAGCTTGAATTTGGTTATCGAGATTCTCTCTTTTCTCTGGGGTCTAAGCGAGCGCGAAGGAGGCTTTTGGACCATGATGGATAGGTGAGTGTCGATCCTTTCTTGATGTGATTCAAGAGTTCTATGGCTGGCCTGTCAAAGTAGGGGTGTTCGACGAGGTTGAGATGAGCGATAGCTTCTTCGTGCTTCCCTTGCAACCAGAGTAGAGTTCCCTGTGCAAGGCTTAGTCTAGGGTTGTCTTTCTGCTTGACTTGTTTTAGAAGGCCTGCTGCTCTATTTAAGGATTGGCCTTCACTCCATGGCGCGATCATGCTGAAAAGGGCGTAGTTCAAGAGGATGTCTGTTGAGTTAGGTGAGGCTTTGAGGGCAAGGCTAAAGCAGCTTCGCGAGTGTTGGTACTCTTCGTTTTGAAAAGCGCTCAGCGCCTCTCTATGCAGTGCACCAGATCCTTGTAAAATATGATATTCTGGATGGTGAGTTTGTTTGGGTTCTTCGAAAGACATGGACCAAGAAGGGGTGGCTTCTTGGTGCCTAGATGCTTTCCTGCTCGCTCCGACGATTTGTGAGCAAAAAAGCGCGGAAATGAGGGTGATGTTCTTGATGTGATTCATGATGGGTTGATCATGTTGTTCAATTCAGACTGCAATAGGTCGTGCAGGTCTTTAGGCAGTTTCCATTTGTCCAAGTGCAGTTGCAGTTGTTCAAGAACCTCCAAGCCTGTGTTGTACAAGATGAGTCTGTTGACGAGGCGTTCTAATGACTTGACGGAGGCGTGGGCAAAGAGTTCGTAGTGGCGCGGGATGGCATTTCTGTCCATGCTAAGGGAGCGGAATCCGAGCCCGACAAGGACGAGGGCGCCCCACATTTCGCCAGCCATCTCACCGCAAATGGAGACGGGTTGTTCAGTTTCGCCACAAGACTTGAAGATGCCCTTGAGGGTTAATAGAAATGCGGGGTGTTGCCAGCGGTAGAGGTATTGGACGAGCTGGTTAGTGCGGTCAACGGCGACGTAATATTGGAGCAGATCGTTGGTGCCAACACAATAGAAATCAAGCATAGAGGACATCTTTGGGATGAGATTGATGCAGGAGGGCACTTCTATCATGGCGCCAATGGGGGGCATTTTGACATTTAGTCCTTCTCTTCTGAGGTCTCTGATGACTTTGACGACGTGGTCCCGTATGCGACTGACCTCCTCGTAAACGGTCACCATGGGGATGAGTATTTTGAGTTTGCCTTTGGTTGCGGCTTGGGCGCGCAGCATTGCTCTCAATTGCGCAAAAATGATGTCGGAGTTTTTGCGCAGGTAACGAATTGACCTGTCTCCCAGCACGGGGTTGTCTTCGTGAACAAAATGCAGGCAGGGCGGTTGTTTGTCGGCTCCAGCATCGAGGATTCTCAGGGTGGTTGGACGGCCGTTGGCGGATTTGAGCACTCGTGTGTACTGTTCGGTGAGGTCTTTTTCTGTAGGGAGCCGTCGCGATGTGAAGAATTGAAATTCGGTTCTGAAAAGCCCAATCTCTGGAATCCATTTTGGGAGGTCCTCGGTGTCTTTGATGAAGCCGCCGTTGAGTCCTAGAGTGATGAGGGTTCCTCCTTTGGTTAGGCAGGGGCCGAAGTCTTTGTGGTGTTCGTCCTCGGTGCGGTTGTGGGACTGTGTGTAGCGTTCTATCCATTGCTTT
>JACLAC010009802.1_pt1 | contig 32580 bp, 29 predicted proteins | sample 8027881 | NCBI WGS metagenome assembly JACLAC01 (sample SAMN15725517, study PRJNA655200) | protist metagenome | isolation source: fluorescence activated cell sorting (FACS) single amplified genomes of... | place: Spain: Blaines Bay Microbial Observatory, Mediterranean Sea | collected 2016-01-19 | reverse complement strand
CATGTATGGCCCAACCGAAACGACCGTCTGGTCCACAGTGCACCGTATCCAAGACCCCTCTCAGCCCATGTCAATCGGTCGCCCCATCGGAAATACTCAAGTCTATGTTCTCAACGAAGGCATGACTCAAACCCCAGCAGGGGTGACAGGCGATCTTTACATTGGCGGAGCTGGCGTCACTCGGGGCTACCATCAGCGCGAAGAACTTACCTCCAAGAATTTCATCAAGGACCCATTTTCTGAGACGGGGCGCCTTTATAGAACGGGCGATCTTGCTCGATTCGATCACACCGGGGCGTTAATTTGTCTCGGCCGCTCAGACACCCAGGTCAAAGTTCGCGGGTACCGTATCGAGCTTGGAGAGATCGAGGAGTCCACAAAGCAAATTCAAGGAATCACCGACGCCACTGCCGCAGTGATCGAGATGGGTACAGCAGGCCCAGAGATCGCCGTCTACTACCTCGCGGAGGAGGAGACACAGGACGCCACCTTCCGGGAGCACCTCAACAAGCTTCTCCCAAGTTACATGATTCCTCGGATCTACATCAGACTCGAAGAGTTTCCCCTGACCCCAAATGGAAAGATCAACAAAAAAGCCCTTCCCATTCCTGACAGGCTTCGAAGGCAGACCGAAACGCAAGGCACCCTTCCTCGAAATGACACGGAAGTCCGGCTGGCAGAACTGTGGGCCGAAGCGCTCGGACTCACGACCCTTGGAATCGATGATGACTTTTTTGACCTAGGCGGACACTCTCTCACAGCCGTATTCCTCGTCAGAGAAATACGGAAGATCTACGGCGAAAACTTAAACATCGGAACATTTTTTAGAAACCCCACCATTCGACAACTCTCCGAGGCCCTTTACGACAAAACCTCCGACGAAGAAGGCTCCGCCGTCCGCCTCCATCAGGGAACCGAGGGCCCTCCACTCTTCCTTTTAGCCGGAATTCACCTCTACCTCGAATTTGCCAAGGCACTCAACGGCCCGACCATTCATGGGGTATTTATGCAGCAAGAGTTTACCGACGACTCGGGACGCTCTTGGGACCTTCGATATGAAAAAATTGAAGTCCTCGCGGAAAAATACGTCAAGACAATCCAAGAAATACAACCGCACGGCCCCTATGCCTTAGGGGGTGTCTGTTTTGGAGGGGCTTTGGCATTCGAAGTCACTCGCCTCCTTCAGAAAAAAGGAGAAGAAGTCGCGTACCTTCTTCTCCTTGAAACCGTGTTGACGACGGCACGCATTCCAACGGTAAAGCACTGGATACGTCTCCAACTTAAGGGAGCCCTTTTCTTCGGGCTTCGAACGGCACGTCAAAGCCTTAAAGCTCTGCAGTCTCTCTACAAAGGCCTTACCGCCCGCAAAGAGGCCCACGCTCAGTCGACCAGCCAGATGGAGGAACAGAAAGCCCTTGGCGAGACACGCACCGAGCGGCTCGACCGCGCGATGAACAGGTTTCACCCAGAAACCGTCATCACCCCAAATTTTACAGTCGTTATCCGGGCCGCAGACGAGCGAATTTCAGATGGATTCCGCGTGGACACGCTCGGAGGCATGTCAAAATTCATCAACGGTCCAATCGAGTATCACTTAATTAAGGGGAATCACCTAGGAATCTTAAGCGCTCCGCATGTGGAAGCACTGGCTACTGCTGTCCGGCCCAGCCTCCTCCGTAGCCAGCCGCCCTCGGCCGACCCGGACCCCGAACCCGAGGCCTGACGATTAAAGAGAGCGGGTGGTCACGCCCCTCTAAAAGTCCGAGCGGCTACGGTGATAAGTCTCTCCAAGCTGAAGGCTCCACCGTCCTACCTTAATCCGAAGCTTCTCCACGAAGTCGGCCCAGTAGTTCCGGCCACTCTTCTCCGGAAACCCCCTGCGAATAAAAACCGGTCCGACTAATCACACCGGCAAATCGCCGCCTCATCTCATCGATGACCTTTTCGGGTCGCCCGATCAAGGCAAACGTCTCCAGAACCTCGTCCGTAATCAGATTGGCCATTGCCGCTTCGTCATGCGCGCGATTAAGCTCGATCAGTTCGTCCTGTAAGGCTCCCCAGCCGTGTAACTCCAGAACAGGACGATACGCCCGAGTACACCCATAAAACGCAATCCGGTTACGGACAGCTAAGACAGCACGCTCCAGCTCCTCGTCGTCCGTGCCCACCGCCAACATCGGCGCATAATCAAGGTCAAAATCCTTGAGACCGAGGCCTCGCTCATCCAGTCCTTCCTGAATGGCCGGCAAAGTGACCTCGTGCATATATCGTTCCGTAGAGAAGGGATGCATGATCATTCCATCCGCTACACGGGAGGCCACTTGCGTCATCAATGGGCCTGTCGCCGAGAGAAAAATTCGCGGACGTGGCGCCCCAACCTCTTCCGGCTTAAACGTAGACGGCATTAGAGTGTGTTGGTAGTACTCTCCCTCAAATTCGAGACGCTCCCCTTCATACCAGCACGAAAAGATCGCCCTCATCGCCTCGATGAACTCTTGCATCTGCTTCGCAGGCTTATGCCAGGGCATACTAAAGCGCCGCTGTACATGAGGCTTAACCTGAGAGCCGAGACCTAAAACAAAACGCCCCCCTGAGAAGGCATTCAAATCATGAGCCAAGACTGCCATCGACATGGGATTGCGCGAAAAGGCTACAGCCACCGAGGTCACCAGTTCTAGCTTTTGAGTAGCTGCGGCCGCTAGTGCCAAAGGCATAAAAGGATCGTGATTCAGCTCAGATAGCCGCACACCGTCATATCCACTGGCCTCAAGACGACTTGCCTTCTGCCCTATATTTTTCATATCTGCGGTCACCACCGCATCCACTTTCATCGCCCCAAGTGCCTCATCTCCCCACCACCGACCATCATATCGCAAAGTTTACGCTGCATTATTTAGCAGCCTCGCCCAAAAGTTCTGGTCGTTTCTCTTTAACCGCTGGCTCGCACACCCGAGTCGCCACAGAAGGTTTTCTCTCGCAGTCCAGCACACAGCCATCATCCGAAAAGGGGATCGGAGGCTCAAGCAACCACTCCGCACTCGATGGGAGGCAAGGAGGTTTTCGACAAAGAGAAAATGTAGGAGGCTCTCCGACCACTCGACACATCACAGAATCAGAAACCGACGACTCGATGTAAATTTCATTCTTAGAGTCAGGGTCCTTTGTGTAAGGAGGAATCAGGTCCGAATAGCGGATAGTCTGAAACTCGCCTTTCACGGACGGCCGCAACCAAATAAGGTTGTCCTCCACAGTCACGTTCGTCATATCCTTTCCATTTGGTTCTGGCCCCTGCATGCCATACCTCCTTAAATAAAAGGCACCCGGACGGTACGAGGTCTCCATGGTTTTGATGACCTTATTCCCTCTAATCGTGAGCGTATCCAGAGAGGCCACCTCAATGGCCCATCGACCGACGTTGTAGAACCGATTATCCGTAATGGTCACATTAGACATTCTCTCGTTCCGATTGCGATACGCCGGCGACAGCTGAATCCCATAACATCCGGCGCCCGCCACTTGAGTCTCATAGAAGGTGTTATTCCGAATGACTAAACCATTTAAATAACCGTGCGCGACGAGTTCCACACCCCTACAAGCCCCATCTTCATCAGCGGCCGCCCCGGTCATCGTATTGTATTCAACGAGTTGAGGACACGGAGCGTCTCCGCCCCGACCACCTGGTTCCGATGGATCAGGGCACCCCAAATACACTGAGTGATTATATTTCCCGCCCCCTGCTCCCCAGTTACTGAAAGAGTTGTACCCAAGATACAACCCTCTAGACCCGCCTAAAACCGCACCCGCTCCTGAGCCATCTCTAAACTCGTTATGCTGAATTCGAATATTCGAAGTGCTGTCAACTTCGCCTTTATGAGGGCCCTTACCGGCAATGCGAGACTTAATATAAACCCCAATGCCCCATCGGGTAAACACACAGTTCTGAATCGTCACATCATGAGCGCCGTTTTGAAGCAGGATTGCAAAGCGTGCCTTCGGGTCGCTGTCCCCTCTGAAATCAAGTCCGTCAATCACAAGATTGGATACGCTCGGTGGGCTTCCAGGCTTCCAACGTCCCCCGTACCCAAACATCAAGCCGCTGCTCGACGGAAGAATGATCGGCTTAGGCCCCTCCCCGTAGCTCGTGATCTTAGCCCCCTTCATATCTCCAAGGGCAATCATGCCGGGATGACTAAAGCTCCCTCCCCGACAAAGAGACAAAGTTCCACCCGGCGCCAGCGCCTTTAGCCCACTCTTCAGGGTGGTGAAGTCAGCACCAGACGAACAGACCGTAATTGCATTCGCGTAGGATGCATATAAGAAAAGCAAAGAAAAAACAAAGGCAAGACCTTTCACATTTACCGTCATGCTTTAAAACAGCTTCCTATCCCGAGGCGCCATCCAACCAACGCTCATGCACAAGATCAGATACGCGATTTCCAAATTCCCTCCAATTGAACTCCTCCTCGAACATCTGCCGAGATTTTAGAGCTAAGCGCTGGTAGACAACTCTATCCTGCAGTACCGCCTGAAGAGCTGCTGCAAGCTGGAGTCGGGAAGAGCCCAACTCCAGCGTGTACCCATTCCGGCCCTCGACAACGTAGTCCGCAATTCCACCCACACGCGTTGAAACGATCGGAAGACCAAAAGCCATCGCCTCGCAGAGGACGATCGGAGTACAATCTGCCGAAGTCGGCAGAAAGAAAACGTCTGCCTGGCGATAGATCTCCGCCAACTGGAGCTGCCCTAGCTTGGACTGCTTAGACACAAAGGGCATGAGATCGACATAATCAGGGATGGTTTTTCGGTCAACGTCACTGAATCCGACGATGAGAAGTCGCGCGGAGGGCATACTTCTCCGCAACTCCTCTACGGCCTCAATCGCCGGCCCCACCTTCTCCTCAAATCGATCACTTCCCCCCTTGCCGATAAGTAAGATCGTGGGTGCATCTTTCGGTTTAAAGCGGGCCACGTTTGACACTTCTAGTGCATTCGGAATCACATTCAAGTTGGCGCCATAGCGAACAACCTTTACATCCTCTGCCGATCGCCCGTAATCCGTTACAGCCGAACGTGCAGCCCATTCAGACGAGAACAAACAAAGGTCGGCACTCAAAATCATACGACGCTCGGAGAATTCCTTGGCTCTACGCATCTCCTCAGTCCGAGGTCTGGGCTCCGAGAACAAGCCTCTTGTGACCGCATACGTTCCATCGCTGAGATACACAATCGGAACCGAGGCTTCAGCACATATCCCGTCATCCTCGGAAAAAACAAAATTGTAGAGGATGTCGATACCATCGCGATCGAGCGTTTTTAAGATTGATTTTTTATCCAGATGGCGAAAATATCGAATCTCAATTCGAGGCTGTCGGAGCGACCTCTGAGTCCAAAATAATCTAAGCTGGCGCAGAAAAAACTTGAGAGAGTTACCTCGGTCTCCAACCAGGTAACATACAAAGTGATCGCTTCGCTGAGCCAGTTCACGTAGCGCGAAAAAAACCGTTCCGGAAAACGCATACATGTTATTAGGGTCGGATTCCGTAAGGACAGCTGCTCTCATCGTTTTGAAAGTCTACACAAACCGGGCGCAACAAAAAAGCGAGAACATTCTGCCTCGATTCAACAATCCCAGGATCCACTCATCTAGGGTCCCTCCACTGAACATCATGAGATCGACTTAGAGGCTCCTACATCGAGGGTGTTTTTAAAATTCTTTAAGTGATGGGCCGGCTTCCCTGACTCAAGGTCACCCGGCTCCTTTAAATAAAAAAACCTCAGGAAGCTATCTCCCATCCAACGAAAGCCCTAAGCGCCGGCCCAGCCTTCGGGATATCGCCGTAAATAAAAGAAAGGACGCCCTGAAGCGACTAAAAACTCTTTTATTTCGGTCACCCAGAACCTCGGCAAGCGCTTCACCTATCGATTCCACCACGCAACATCTGAAAAGGCTCGCAGGTCTGCCTCATGAGTCCAGACCGATCGATGCTGCTGTGCAAGATGAAGGTAGGTCTCGGCGATTTTATCAGGCAACATCAAACCATCATGCTCGTTTCCCCGGGTTTCGCGTAGGCGCGAAAAAGCTTCAGGGCCGAGCATTTTACCCAGCGTATCGGGTGCATCCACTGCGCCATCGATTAAAACATGCGCCACATGAATGCCCTTCGGAGAAAACTCAGCGTTCAAAGTCTGACAAAGCATTCGCCTTCCCCCCATTGCTGCGGCGTGGGAGTGCTGACCTGCATTCCCACGAACGGCCGCTGTTGCCGAGGTCACAAGAAGAGTCCCGCTGCCCCGAGCCTCCATGTAAGGAAAGAGCACCGAGGCCAGCCTAAATAATCCAAATGTCCCCAACCGCCAGCCCATCTCGAACGATTTGTAATCAGTTGCACCGAGTGCGCGATCCCCTATCTGGGCTCCCAGATTATAGAGCGCAGTGCCAATCGGACCGACCGTCGCTTCAACCTCCGCCACCAGATCTTCAATCACATCGGGCTCGATGGCGTTCAAAATATGACCCGAAGCAGACCCACCCTCCCCTTGAATCTCGGCCACTAAACGGTCGAGACCCGCTTCATCGCTTCGCCGACAAAGGACCGAATGATAGCCAGCCTTTGCGAAGCACTTCGCTGTCTCGCCACCAATCCCAGCCCCAGCTCCAATTACTAAAAAAACAGGCTTCATTAAGAACTCCTCTAAATCAGACGACCAAGCTAGCCCTTCTTTCTCTGACGGTCGAGAAATACTCACGGCCTCACTCTGAGGCTCATTTATCTCACGTAGAGCTCACTGCGGCACAATAGCCAGACTCATTAGTCCGACTCGACAGGGAGCAGACTCATTCTACTCATCATCCCTCATGCTCAAAAAAAAAACTCTCGGTTAGGCGGGCATAGGTCGTCGCTGGAGGGCTTTCAAACTCCCTTGAGATCACGGCACACCCGCCTTTCGACCAAGAAGCGCTAATTCGATATACAGATATTGACGCCTAAACAAATTCCTGATTTGGAATCCAGAACCAACCGTTTTATAGAGACCCCTCTCATGGGGGTACTGCGTGTAATGGATGACAACAAACTTTTCCCTCAACCCAATCCTCTAAAATCGCATATAGTGAAACCTATGCATCAGCGGAACATGACTTCCCCATGACTCAAACACGTTCCCAAAAACTACTTGCCAGGGAGCCCGGTTTGTTTGGCGATATCCTCGTAGGAGGAGGACCTAGGCGAAGGTGGATGAAATTCGGCGACGAAGACTCAGTCAACCAAAGCCTCGTCGACCTGCAAGAGCCCACCCGTCTCGTGCCCGCCTACCTCCGCTGCGCGGCATGGGGCCTCAGCCTGGCCGCGAGAAAACAAAAGATGCTCGTCATCGGCCTCGGCGGCGGCGGGTTTGTCCGATTCTTACGAAAACGTTTTCCTCGCGTGGAAATCGACATCATTGAGATCGACCCCACCGCAGTCAGCCTTGCCAAGGCCCACTTTAAAATTCGAGAGACCAAACATACTCGCATCCATGTCACTGATGCGGTTCTTTACCTCTTAGCGCAGGACGATCTTTACGATTTCATCTTACTGGATGCGTACGAGGGGCCCCGTCTCGGCCCGCGCCTAGCGGACTTCGAATTCTTCTCTCTTGCCCAAGGCCATCTAGAATCCGGCGGGATCTGCGTCGCTAATATCTGTGAACCGAGTGCGCAGAGAGAAAAGCGCACGACCGCAGCCTTTTCGCGTGCTTTTCATCACAATAGTCTCGATGTCACCATGCCTAGGGATCGAAACCGGATCGTCGTGGGAGCCACTTCTCCTCTTCCCTCGCGCGCAATTCTCACCCACAGCGCGCAGGTAGCTGACCTCCTCGGCTACTACCCGTTCCGACTCACACCGTTCGTAAGGAATATCCGAAGCCACAGGCCTGAAAACGCTGTCCGGCATAACAAAACTGGGTCAAATTCAGAGTCTGAGAAAAAGATGCAGCCACGATAATCAAGGGGGTGCTCTGCTGTGTCACGACCACCACATGACACCATTCCCACAGTAAAAACTGCGATGCCCTCGACTCAGCCTACCCGACTCCTTAACCTTTCATCTTATGATTGTCATTCGTTAGCCAGTACCGAGGCTCCATGACATAGACGTGACCGAAGCCGCCATCGGGATACGAATCAGCATAGGCATCCCCCGCCTCAGGCGTATCTGAATAGCGGTGCGCCATAGGCCGAAGGTCTCGCTCTCGATCAGCCGGGCGCTCTTCTATAATAGGCCCCGAAACACTGACGTACCGGTAGGGAGGGGTCTCATCTTGAACCACCATGGTATACGCTTGCGCGGTGTGAAGTGCCTTTCCTTTCACCGATCTTGGGCCTGTTAAGATCCAGACGCCGACCGCTGGATCGTAGTCGTACCAAATCGGACTCGACACGGGCGGCCGATCTGGATTGGTATGTTCAATCGAAATAACCCCCACGAAGGGCTTTGCCAAGAAACGATCCCGCTCACTGACGGTCATTCGGGTGTCGGCCACGTTTAATAACTCCCATGAAAGCTGATTGCTAATTCAAGCCGTCAACCTGACCCAAAATCCGGCACGACGCAATACCCATCGAGTACAGTTCACAAAACGAATCTGTATGCGGAACGAACCAATCTATAAAGCCCGGACACCACTGTCCTAACCCCGGGCTTTCGAGTGCTCAGTGACCTCATGACGCAGATCCGCGCTCGCGGACCTGCGCCCGGTTTGATTCTAATTCGATTTTGGATAATTAAAGAACGGAAACACTGGAAAAAAACCGTTCTTCGCAAAATTCAAGAGACCGACTTGCACACCCTTAATTTCATCGGTGACATTGATGAGGCCCACCTGAACATCCGACTGCTTGGAGATCCCCAGCCCGCTGATATCTACGCTTGATGTCTCACGAGTGACGTTCAAAAGGCCAATATTCGCGCCATCCTTATGATTCGTCGTCACATTAATGAATCCGGCATTGACTCCACTCGAATTCCCGTCGACAAAATTCGCAAAGGAGCAAAGACAGCCCTCAGAGTTGCCTGACACGTAGGCGATCGCAAAGAGCGGACCAAATCCTTTAAATTCCTGCTCTTCCACAACGGCCGCAAAGCCGAGATCAAAACCACTCATCCGATTCGCTTTCGCATACAGCAACGAAAACCTGAACTTATCCACGTTGTCTGCATCTGGCGTGCGAATGCCCGCAAACACAAACTGTGAACCCACATCCGCGAATGAAACAATTGGCGTCGCAAAAACCAAAACCGTAAGAACCACAGAACTCAGAAAACTCTTCATACTACCCCCCGTTAAATGATTATCTTCATCACCATCATGCCCCAAAGCACCGCTCACCGAAAGCCGCGCCATCCACAGATCCGACTGAATCGGAGCAAACAAAGGGATTCAGCCCCTGGACGATCACTCCTCGAGCGCATTAGCGCCCTCCCTTATGTGAATATCTCGCTGCGGGAAAGGTATTTCTACTCCCGCCTCTGTCAAACTCCGATTAATAGACACACAGATATTGCTTCGAAGCCTGCTGAAATGGTCCTGATTGGCCCAACCTCGCACCTCGAAATCGAGTGAATTATCTCCGAACGCCTTAAACAGTGCGGAAGGTGCTGGACTCTCAAGCACCCCCTCGATTTTGATCACCGCCTGCTCAAGAATCTCAATCACGGCTTCCGGGTCAGTCCCATACGCAACACCTACTGCCACTTCAAAGCGTCGCTTTCGATCCGACTTCGTCCAGTTTGTGACGTCTTCTGAAATAAATCGAGCGTTCGGAACGATCACCTCTGCGCCTTCCCATGTACGGACCGTACTTGAACGAATCCCGATTCGATCAATCGCACCCACCACCTCACCCATAACGACGCTGTCTCCAACTTGAACAGGCCTCTCGGTCAGCAAGATCACTCCAGATATAAAATTATTCACAATTGTCTGAAGTCCGAAGCCGATGCCAATCCCAAACGCACCTGTCAGGAGAGTCATTCGATTGGCATCGAAGCCCAGGGTTACACCCGCCAAGAAAAATCCCACAATCAAAAGGCCGTAATGCAGCAAGGTAACCAGAGCGTAAGGCCTTCCGCGATCGATTTCGGTCGTATCAAAAATTTCCTCAGACAACACGAAGTGAATCAAGCGCGAAAGCATATAGGATGAGACCACCACTAAGACGGCGAGACACACCGTTCCCAAAGACAACTCAACCCCCGGAATAGGCAACTTTGCATCGAGCACACTCCGCACAATCAACTTTAACTCGTCCCACAAGTGAAGCTGACTCACCAATGCCTGCGCCATCACTAACCAAGCAGCTAGCGTCATCAACAAATATACGCGGTCACGAAGAAACCCTCGATTACGACGGACCATCCCTAGAGCATTTAATGGACGAACTCTCAATGCAAGAACAACTAAACCATCGGCGACAAGAACCGTTCCGTACAACACAATCGAACCATAGATACCCATCATCAACGTGCCGCCCACCAATGACGCCAAAGCTGCATACCCCACAGCCTCGGCCAACCAAGAAATCAGGGCAGCCACAAAAACGAGTCGTAATACGTAGCCAATCATCCGAAAGGTCAGCCGAGAAGCCATCTCTGCGGGAATGGCTTTGATTCGAGAGGGACTTAGACTTAACCCAATAAACCCGACCAGAGCCGTCATGTTTCCGAGAAAAATCAGTCGACCCGCTACATCGGTGGTCACTAATGCGGGCACCTTCCCGACGCTATAAAGAGCCGCTTGACCTAGAAGCACCTGAACCTGATGCGCGAAGTAGACACAAACGCCGAGCACCACCAGAGGAAGAATAGGTCGATCGACAATATGCCAAAGGACAAGCATGGCCGGAATAAGGGTGGCAGCGCCAAACAAAGGGCCGAGCGGCCCCACTGCTAGATCACGAAAGAACCAGAGACTCGAAAAAAAAGCAATCAGCAAGCTGAGTGCGATTGGGCGCTTAAAAACAGCATGGACAGCATCCATATCCGCATCATTCCCGAGCTTCGTATCGATCTTTTTTCGCGCGAAAGACATCACTAAAATAAGAAAAAGTACAAAGGCACCGAACGATATAACCTGATTTCGATTCGCTCCCCAATATCGAGACATGATGGCCAGATCCCGATTTCCTTGGTCGTGCACATTGGTCGTGAGGTGAACTTGACTGCTCGATTTCCAAAAGGATGCGTCCCAAATGGGCGGCGCGTTTCGGACTAAAACCTCTTTCACCGTCTGATTCAGCCGGTCGACAATCAGTTGCTTATCCCCATCCACTAACACAGCCAGGCTTGCGACCTCGCTCTGACGACTCAGAACGTTCGCTTGGCGTTTAGCAACCTCAACCAAGGCCTGATTCGCTGCAGTTAAGACCTCGTTAATCTGCGCGACGACAACAGAACTAACTTCTAGCTTCAAAGCACTCTCACGAGTATTCATCCACGTGGATTTAATCGTTCGAATTCGATCCGCCTGGCTCTCGATGATATTACTTCGCCCTTGCAGGCCTCCCTGCACTTGCGAGATCCGATAAGCAATTTGGTCCCAAGCGGCATGAACTTGATCAAGCGCCATGATTGAAGTTCGAGAGGCCTTTACAACGGCCGATCTCCTGAGTTGCTGATTCACCCGAACTCGCAGCGCCGCAATCTTCTCAAGAACGGCACCCTCTCCCACCTTAGGTTGAATAATTCTTAGGCTCTCACGGATACGCTGCTCCGCTTGCTGTGATCGAACACCGATATCCGCCATAGGCACTGCCACGAACTTTGTCTTTGCTTCCGGCGGTTCAGTGCTCGCCACCTTCGCCCCCGCTGCCGCCAACTTAGCCACAGAAACGGCTTGGCCTAATGCTGGGGCACAGAGAAGAGTCCCCAGACTGCAAAGCAGCATCAAGTAAGAAAGAACCCGAACCCAGGCAAGCCCTGCTTTTTGCTGGACTTGATTCTCTCGGAGCCTATTCAGAACAACTTGTTTATCCATGACCCCATGTTAGCTCGCTGACGGCCCCGAGGCGGGCTCAGGATCTTCAAAGTGAGTCAAAAAGAGCTTCTCAAGCGAGTTCCTCGCCTGAGCCCGCGCAGCGTCCAAACGTGATCCATGCAATCAGCGCAGAGGAAACCCGAATGGACCTCGTTGGGTCAACGAGGACCTCAACCAACTGGCCGGTGAAGAAGAACTCTTAAACGCACACGCGCCGCAGCGATTGGCCTCTGGCCGGACCAAACCGCTGCTACAGACGTGCAAAGGGATCTTTCGGGCGCCTGATAAGCGAGATACATGGCCGAATCACCTATTCGGGGTAGTTCAACACACTCATTTTCTCTGGCAAAAACACTTGAGACACGACACCCTTTACTGCCTATAAATGCGATGGGTTCACTCATCGAGAAAGCTTTTTCGAGCCTCTGATTGAGAGGCATAATGCTCGGAACGACAATAAAAGTCGGACGACGGGATCGCTCAGCTCGCAGATTGAAGAACCATGAGGAGTCCAGCATGTACGATCTGATAATTCGAAATGGCACAATCGTCGACGGAACCGGCAAGAAGCCCTTTGAAGCCGATCTTGCGGTCAAGGGGGAGCGCGTTGTCGCTATTGGAGAGCACCTCGGTGAGAGTCATTCCGAGATCGATGCGCAGGGGCTCCTCGTCACACCGGGCTGGGTCGATGTCCATACGCATTACGATGGGCAAGTCACGTGGGATCCTGAAGTCAGCCCCTCGGGCACCAATGGCGTGACCACGGTCATCATGGGAAACTGCGGTGTGGGCTTTGCCCCGGTTCGCCCAGGACAAGAGGATTTCCTCATCAACCTCATGGAAGGGGTAGAAGACATCCCCGGTAGCGCCCTCTCCCTCGGTATTAAATGGGACTGGGAATCCTTCCCGGAATACTTGACCGCCCTTGAGAACACTGCGCGGGTCGCTGACGTGGCCGTCCATGTGCCCCATGGACCCGTGCGAGCGTATGTGATGGGCGATCGAGGCGCGCAAAACGAGGAAGCCACGCCGGAAGACATAGAGGCTATGTACCAGATTGTTAAGGAAGGAATCGAAGCGGGAGCCGTCGGCTTTACATCCTCTCGGGTCCTCGGACATAAATCGAGCACCGGAGAATGCGTACCTGGGACCTTTGCCGGTGATCAAGAGCTCTTCGGAATCCTCAGGGCTCTTAGTGATACGGGTCAAGGGGTCTTCGGAGTGGCCTCAGGCTCGGTGATCAGCGGCGATTTCACCCAAGACCTACCCATTCCTAATGAAGACGAAGAAATCTTCAGGCTCCGACGCCTCGCTGAAGAGACCGGCCGACCTGTCATGTTTGCTTGCGTTCAAAGTACAGCCGACCCCGAGCAATGGAAGCGTATGCTCCAGGCCTGCGATGAGGCTGCCAAAGAGGGCATTGAGCTCATTCCACAAGTGAGCGCAAGACCGGCAGGACTCCTCGCCGGGTTTGACGGCAGCATTCATCCCTTTTCGATGTGCCCGAGCTTTCAGCCGCTCCTCTCCCTCTCGCCAAAGGAGAGAAGTGAAGCCCTTCATGACCCCAAGCTCCGAGCGAAACTTCTCTCGGAGGAACCTGACACTTCAACCATCCCAGCAGCAGTGTCTTTTATCTACACCGCTTGGCACATGATGTTTGAGTTCGGCGACCCGCCCAACTACGAGCCCGAACCTTCGACCTCGCTGGCCGCCATCGCAGCCGAGACCGGCACTGACCCTAAAGAACTCGCCTACGACATCATGCTCAAGGGAGACTATCTCTACCTCCCCATTATGGACTATGTAGACGGGAACATGGACGTCGTTCTTGAGAAAATGAAACACGAAAAGGCCATTTTTGGACTCGGAGATGGAGGCGCTCACTGTGGTTTCATCACAGACGCCAGCATCTGCACATTCCTTCTGACCCACTGGGTACGAGATCGAACGCGAGGCCCCAGAGTGCCCCTTGAGTGGGTCGTCGAGCAACAAACGCGTGCAACGGCCCAACTTTACGGAATGCATGATCGAGGCGTACTCGCCGAAGGCATGTTGGCGGACATTAACATTATCGACCTTGACGGACTGACTCTCCGCAAACCCAAGATGGCGTTCGATCTTCCAGGCGACGAGAGACGCTTAATTCAAGAGGTCGAGGGGTATCGCTACACAATCAAGAGAGGCACAATTACCTTCGAAGACAATGTGGCTACAGGAGCCACACCGGGAGCTCTCGTCCGAGGCCCTCAGCCCGCCTGAGAAAACGTGGGCGGTTATTCTTAATCAAATTCTAGCCTATACAACCTTTCGAACTATATTCTCTCTCGCCTTTGCTCGGGGGCTGATGTCTGGGCGATCTAAATAAAGGAGACACTCGATGGACTTTGGACTGATCTCGGTCAACACCGGCTTTCGCACCAGCGAGGGCCTTATCAAATTTGCCCAACATGCCGAATCAGTCGGGGTTGAATCCCTCTGGACCTTTGAGCACACCATCATCCCCCTTGAGTATGAATCCAAGTATCCCTACAGCGAAGACGGAAAAATGGGCGGCACGCCTGATATCAATATCGTCGATCCGCTCATCGCACTCGCGGCCGTCGCTTCAGCCACGAAGACTATTCGCCTGGGCACGGGCATCAACGTTCTTCCTCAAGCCAATCCTATTTACTTAGCCAAGCAGGCCGCCTCCATTGACTTCATGTCCAATGGTCGGCTCATGCTCGGGCTGGGACTCGGATGGCTCAAAGAAGAATTTGAAGCTCTCGGCGTGCCCTGGGGCCGCCGAGGGGCTCGATTCGATGACTACGTCGTCGCCATAAGGAAGATGTGGGCCGGCGATGTAGTTGAACACCAAAGTGATTTTATATCTTGGAGTGGGTTCCAGAGCTATCCAGTCCCGCTTCAAAAAGCCGGCGTCCCCCCTCAAGATTCAAGCATCCCCATCATTGTAGGCGGGGACAAGGGCAAAGTCTTTCGTCGAGTCGCCAAACTCGCCGACGGATGGTACCCCGCTACGGTCGTCCCCGAGTACCTCGAGCCGTTAATTCCGCAACTGGAAGCCGCCTGCAGCGAAGAGGGACGAGACCCAAAGACCATCGAGATCACCTCAATGTGGATCCCTGCCATGACAGGCGCCGACGCGATCAAGAAATACGAAGATCTCGGCGTGACCCGTCTAGTGGTCCCTACCCAAGCGCTTGAAGGCGCGACGTCGGCCGAAAAGGTGGACCGATTCGTAGATAATTTCATGTCCTAAGCCTAGACTCTGGCTTCACACGCACTCAAGACGCATGACCTGCCGACGTCCCAAAGCCAGAAGTTGTTGCGTCAATGCAGAGGCCCGATCACCCGCCTCCGCCAGCATCTCAAAATAGCCACGCAAGTCAGCATCGGATTCGCGAAGCTCTGAAATCCCTAGGTCGGTGCCGCCGATGATCACGCTCAGCAGATGGTTAAAATCGTGGGCCGCTCCGCCTGCTAAGCGCCCAATCGCTTCCATCTTCTGAGCCTCCCGAAGTTGAAGTTCCAGCCCGACCAAATCGTTAATATCTTGCATTCGCGCTCATCGCTGTCCCTTCGCTGAACAAGGTAGTCACACACCGAACCATCGCTTACGACCCTCAGATGTTTAAAAGCGAATCTAAATTGTGCGGTCGGGCATTCCCGCGTCCAGGAAGCCGGTCCAACGTTCCATATCGGCCGAAACCAAAAAATGGGTCAGAGGTTGCCCTAGCGACTCACTCACTGGATAACCCAAGAGCTTTTGCCAAGCGGGGTTCAAATAAGTCGGGCGGTTCTCAGCATCACATTGAACAATCACCTCGGGGAACGCATCGAGCAGGTCCCGGTTGATCCCCTGCACCGCTTCAAGATCTCTCTCAAGCCTGCCCTGCTTCGGATGGCCTGTGAATTCAGACTGCGAACGAGTTCCCGACATTCTTTTGTGACTTCAAGCCAAAGTATATGCACCCCCCTCTTAACGAAGAAGGGACATGACGCTCAATCTCAAAAACGCCACGCTCTAGGGAAAGGTAAACCTCGCAAGCGCGGGCTATTATCCCAACCTCTCAGGAAAATCTCTTAAAAACAATTTATAGCGAGGAACTCAATGACAAAGCCCACACCGACCACGAAACCCGCCCCTCGCGAATCAGAGGATTCGAAGCCAAAAGCACAGAACCAAATCAGCCGACGCGCGCTGATTGCCGGGACGGCCGCTCTCGCAGTAGCGAGTTCCAGCGGACGAGCCTTCGCAAGTTCCTCTCCCCATCATGGATCTCACGCGGTACGACGAGACGACCTGGTGCGTTCGGCTGGGAATTGCGGCACCACAGGCGAGATCTGCCAAGCCCATTGTCAGCAAATGCTCGCCACCGGCGACACGCGGCTCGCCGATTGCTCAGCCTCCGTGGCTGAAATGACCGCAAGCTGTTCCACCCTCGCTCATTTTGCGGCCTCAAACTCTGAGTACCTACCGGCCATGGCCAAGCTCTGCATCCAGATTTTGAAAGACTGCAAAGCAACCTGCGAAAAGCACCCAAAACACGAAGAGTGTATGGCGTGCGCTAAAGCATGCGAGCACTGCATCGAAGAATGCGAAAAAGTCGCGGCCTAGGCCGCCCCTCGAAATAAAAATTCCGAACTGTCAAAGAAGGACTCTGCTCTTCCCTTCCTGCCATCAAGAGCCGATGGGAGCCCATGAAGGCAGCAAACTAAGACAACGATCTAACCCGATGCACCCATAAAAACGGCAACGACAAGAGCGACCCCTGACAGATAGGTCGCGACCGCTCCGATCATCCGTAAAATGTGAGGCGTCTCCATGCTCGGCCCCACAACTAAACCCATCGCAATGAAGTATCGGCCGGCTGTCGCGATCCACATCATCCAAAGAACCCAGGTTGCGGGCCCCTGCATAGCGGCCACATAGATCAACAGTGCGAGCATCGGCGCATACTCGGCCGTATTTCGATGAGCGCGGATCAGCTTATGGAGCCGATCCGTGGGGTCCGTTGGTGTCCCAATCATAGTATGCGGCCCGTCTTTCCCACGAAGCATTGAAATCGAAAACCCCAAAAGAAAAACCGGCAGGGCCAGAAGGCCAATGCAGATATACGCCGTCGTCATGAAAGCACTCCTCTCTTTGTTACGAACCAGAAACCACCGCTGTCCGCATAGACGAGCGAGCGTGCCAGTGGCCTGCTCTCTCATTTCACCCTAGATGGCTATTCCTTGTGAAATTTTTCACTTTAAGATCTTGACCGAAACGCCTCTACACGGGACGTCAAGGCTTCAAGAGATCGAAGCAAAGAGTCGAGGTCGCTATAGCGACTGCCATGAATGTATTCCGTGACGCCCAATGAAGAGAGCGCTTCCAGACGATCAAGGTCTTCCTGTAGTCCCGCTCGTCCCAACTCACCGCCCGCCGCAATCTCGGGTTCGCCACGTCCGGCATCCGAAAAACGTGAAAAAAGCTCTTTCGATCCGGGCCCAATCTCTTCAGGATCGTCCCCCAAAGGCATCCAACCGTCTCCAAAGCGAGCCGCCCTAGCGAGAGCGTGCGGGGCAGAGCCTCCGATCCACATACGCGGCATTTTAGGTCGCGGACGAAACAGAAAGGACTGGCTATTCGAAACGACAACGTCGTCCTCGGCACTAAATGCCTCGCGGATAAAGGACAAAGTCTCATCGGTGATCCGACCTCTTTTTTTGCGGTCCAGACCCAGAGCGCGAAATTCAGCCCCCATCCAGCCGACTCCCACTCCCAACTCAAGTCGTCCTCCGGAGAGTTCCTGTATGGTCGCAATCGCCTTGGCGGTGGGCAGCGCAGCGCGATAGGGCGCGATCAAAGCCGCGGTCCCGACTCGAATACGCTCGGTCCCCGCCGCGAGCCACGCGAGGGAGGTCAAAGGGTCGAGATAACGCCCTCCCGAGCCCTCCGCGTCGTCCGGTGGGATTGCGATATGGTCGGGCACCCAGACAGCATCCAGCCCCGCCTCCTCGCAACGACGGACGCCATTTCCAAGAACCGTCGCATTGGCCTCGGGCCCCATGAGCCGAAGATAAAACCCGAATCGCATGCTCTCTCTCCCCCGGTCCCCAAAATTCTACCCTTAAAAAACGGCTCCGGAATCCATCTCAATGTTGGCTTCCGGGAAACTAGCCCTAGGGCACTCCTAGCCGATCATCAACTCCTTCGCCTCCTTCTCGAGAAAACTGATCACGGCATCCTCGATCTCTTGGCTTGGTAGAGAACCCTGGTCTAGCCAATCTCGAATCAGCACGAGCCGGTCCACACCCAGATCTTCAAAGCGCTTTGCATCGTCCGCATTTACAAATCCATCCGAGTAATCGCCCCCGCTGCCCGTCGGCGTAATGGTAATCTCGAGGCGACCGAGGGATTCGGGACGCTCCACCTCATTGGCCAACTCCTCAAGTTCCTTAAGCTTTTCTGCGGTCTCTTCAAGGCCATAACAGCCATACCAGCCGTCCCCTTGCGCGATAGTTCGACGAAGCGCTGGCCGAGATCCACCCCCTACCAACATAGGCGGGTGAGGCTTTTGAACCGGCATGGGATGTGACTTTATTCCCGAGAACTGAGTGAACCGACCATCAAAGACGGGCTTCTCCTGGGTCCAGAGAGTCCTCAGGACTTCCATGTGTTCGCTGGTCCTCGCACCCCGCTCCTCCCAAGGAATTCCAAGCGCGTCGAACTCGCCTTTGACATAGCCCACACCCAGACCAAAAATCAGACGCCCCTTGGACAGGACGTCCACGCCTGCGAGTTCCTTCGCTAAAACCACGGGGTCACGTTGGGGCAAGAGCAATATGCCGGACCCGAGTTTGATGGTCTTCGTCTTCGCCGCGGCAAAAGCGAGGCTCGCAATGGTGTCCATCATGGGCGCCTCTGGGGGTACCGGCGAAGGCGGGGCCTGAGGATCAATCATGATCACATGCTCACCGGTCCACACCGACTCGAAGCCTAACTGCTCGGCCGTCACCACGACTCTCTCCATAGAGTCCGGAGTGCAGAGACCCCCGTCATTAAAGCCAAATAATCCGTAGTCCATTGTCCCTCCCTAGCCGGCCGTAATACACTCGTGAGCAAAAAAAGAGACTGGGCCCTTCTCACGGAAAACTGAGCCCCAGAGTAGAGTAGCTCTTACGGTCCTCCTTAATCATTAAGGGCTATAGGACTTAATCCCTGAGGCGTGGGCGGACATTCACTCTGCCTACGTCCCAATATCATCGTCTCCATGAGTCAAGGGTTCACTTTCTCAACCCGGTTCAGCCACCGTTCATAAGTGCGCCGAAATCGCTCTTAATCGACCTGAAGAGCATCCTTTCTTATACCTTCTGGTAGCACACGGCGTTCTCCAATCACCCATCCAACCAGAGGCTCACGATCATGCTTGTCACGGAGCACACCACCCTCACTGAACTCGTAAAAGAGTATGGAGAGATCGAAGAAATCATGGAGGCTTTTGGCGTCAAGAGCACAGAGACCAACCCTCTGCGGCGCGAAATCGCAATGAACATCGCCGTCGAAAGAGCAAGCCGAATAAAAGGGATGAAGCTGAATCAATTCATAGAACAAATAAACCAAGCCATCGAAAAACACTCATTATCCTGAATGCTTCCACCGACCGAGGCCCATCCGGCTCAGCCCGCCGAAACAGAGACACCCACTTAATGACTCGGTGCGTCTTATTCTTTCGCCTGCGCGCTCTCGGCTCGCCTAGCCAAGTTTGCGATGTTCGCATCGTGATCCGCTCGGGTGATTCGGTACCCCATAAGGACCCAAATCGCCGCCAAGCCGAGAACTGACATGACTGGACCGTAGATCACCCCTAATTGCAAAATAGTCTCAGGAGAAACATCCGCAACATCCGTCTGAGTCGGGAACGCAATCAAAACTAAAACCCAACCTCCAATCAAGGTTCCTAACCCGCTCGTGGCCTTCTTCATAAACGTCTGAGAAGAACTAATTAATCCGGCCATCTGATCCCCTGTCTGAGCGGCATGGTCGTCCACCACCTCCACCAGCATGGAACCAATCGCCACCGCGATCAAGATTCCCGCAATGTTCTGAGCGATCCCTAGAGCATAAAAAGTGTAGGTCAGCGCGTCGGTTCCATTTGCCGGCATCAAATCGAAAAGCCTTAACATGATCGGTCCAACATCGACAAAGAGTCCATAAATGAGAACGGCAATGCCCACCCTCCTCTTCTCCCGACCGTAAAAGATCCGAGGCACCAACCAGAATGCTATCGGCACTCCGATTACGGCCACCAGGCTGTAAACAAAAAGAACATCTTCCGGGAGGCCCCAGAAATAACGAAACATATACATAAACAGAGCAGCTTGGGTTCCAAAGACCGCCGCAGAGATCAGTCGAGAACCGAGCAAAGACGCCAAAGACTTGTTCTTAAAGGGTTTTAGAAAATCTCGAAAGCGATGCGTCACCAGAGGAAGGGCTTTCTGCTCTTTTACTAACCGCGGGATATGCTTCTGGAGCCCAATGGCGCAGCCCAGCATGGCCAACGCCGTAATGACCGCTCCGTAAAGTCCGGCGTCTTGATAGCCCACGACGTTTAGCATGCCGGTCGTAAAGTCATCGGTTGGAACCAAGAAAATCCCGTACATCCCTGCCGTAACCACCGCCGTCCAGCCATAGATGGCATTTGAATGGAAATTCAGCAGGTCCGAGCGACCGTCATAATCGTCCGTCAACTCCGGCACAAGAGCCATCACCGGTACGTCAAAAAAAGTAACCGTAAGACGAACCGCTGTCGTCACTAAAAATAGGAATGAAAAAGTTACGGCATCCGAAGCAAAAACCCAGTCAGGCGGATTCCAAAACAGCCAGAAAAAAAGAGCCGAAGGCAATACGGCTGCGTACATGAAGGGATGCCTCCTTCCCCAACGTGTCTCCGTCCGATCCGACCATGCCCCTACTAAAGGATCACTAATGGCATCCACGGTCAGAGCTGCAGCCAAAGCTCCCCCCACCACCGCCGCCGAGACCCCAAGAGCCGCGTTGTAGTAGACCATAGAAAACCAAGTCATCCCCATACTCAGGGTGCCGGCTGCCACCGCCGCTAAGGAGAACGAGAGCTTTGTTCCTAGATCTAGCTGACGTCCGTGAGGTTCAGATGGCTTCTCGTTCAACAAAGGACTCCCTTTTGGCTTCCTCACTTCACTTCACCTCACGGGAAGATCAAAACGATCGATTTCCCGAAATTATCTGAAATCAATCGACCCGATGCCATAAAGGCTAGCGGAAGACTCCTAAAACACGGCATCCACTTTCATGCACCCTTCTCAAGGGATTTCCTCAGATGCATAATAAAGTAGTCGCGATAGACCTCCTCGATCGCCTTCGCGACCAGCGCCTTCTTCACGCCGGGAAGCTCAAAGTCACACTTCCACTCGATGGAGCACTTCTGCTCATCGATCGCGGTCAACGTGACCGTACCGAGATAAGCCGTATACGGGTGAGGCGACTCCACCAAGCTGTAATCAAATGAAAAATTTTCAGCCGAGTAGGCTTCGCACTTTTCAACATAGCGACCGTCAGCCGAGTCCACTGTTCGCACGCATCCCGCTTCCGACCCTTCGACCTTAAGGACGTTTGAATCAGGAGACCAGAGACTCATATCCCCAAAATCGGCCAGGCAAGCCCAAGCGACCTCAACTGGGGCTGGGAGATCCTCGACAACACATACATCGGGCATACTGTAGCTCCTTTATCGTTCGACTGACTCAAGCAGTCCTATCGTTGGTCCCTTTGCCTCAACTGCCAAAGAGCAAGAACTTAAACTCGTTCACTCCCCCCCCTGCTCACACTGAATCCGGCCGGCTAATCCTCGGCCCACCCCCCCCGACCCATCCGAAGACGATTACAGGATCAAGAAGTACTTTCAGAAGCCAGGAAATCAAGGGTCCTCTGCTCGGAACCTTCCTCAACCGGAGTCACAGCAACCTTCAAGTCCGTGACACCTGCGTCACGAAGTCGTCCGAGCTCCGCCGTGAGCTCGGCCTCGTTGCCCACAAGCGCAATATCCTCGGGCCCAGCAGCTCCTTCGCGATCCAGCATGGCCCTATAGGACGGCAAAGCGCCGTACATCCGATATACCTTGGACATGAGACTTCGCGCACCTTCCTGGTCATCGGTCACCACAAGAGGAAAACCGCCCACGACGCGCGGAGAAGCCTTCCCCGCATCGCTAGCCGACTTCTGAATCTTGGGAACAATGTGCCCTGCCAACGTTTTAATCCCCGTCATCCACGTAATCGTGCCCGCTGAAAGTCGGCCCGCATGGCCAAGCATGATTTCCCCGAGAGCCGCCACAAGCAACGGCACCTCACCGCTTCCTGGGACATCTAAGCCTGCGTGCACGCGATAGAGGTCGCCTTTGTGTCCCACAGGTTCTCGCTTGAGCAGTGGGCTGAGCACCTCAAGATACTCCTTCATGTGTTTGGCTGGCTTCTCATAAGACATGCCCATCATGTCTTCGATCATAATCTTATGCGAGAGCCCGATCCCTAGAGTAAAACGATCCCCGGTAATCGTTCCAGTCGACAGGGCCTGCTGCGCCATCGCCACGGGATGTCGCGGATAGGTGGGCATAACGGCTGTTCCTAACTCGATCCGCTCTGTAACGCCCCCTGCAGCGGCCAAAGCCGACATCGCGTCCCAAGACATAATATTGGGAAGCCACAGAGATCTAAATCCCATCTCCTCGGTCATCTTCGCGTAAGCCAACCACGCCTCCAAGGAATCCTGGCCGGGCTGAAGGGTCATTCCGTACATAAGTCCGATATTCATTTTTTGAAGCACTCCAACGTTGACTCACCCTAGATAGTTGAGGACATGAATCTCTCGCCCTTAAGAGACCCAGAGTCTCGCTTTCCTGCTCCCAGCAGGCACTACTCTCTATGGGTAGGCGTACAAAAAATAAAAACCTCAAATCAACACCGCTCCTCCTAAATTCACAGATTCAGCCGTATTCAGGAGCGCTGAGATTTGAGCTCACCGCCCAAGCTTCACCACACGTGCGACATTTCGCGACAAAGGAAAGCGACAACGTAGAAGTTCCTCCCGAATGTCTTCGGTCAAGGGAATCATAGGAGGATGAGCGGCACGCCTACGTAATCAAGTCACACCACGCGCTGAGCCAGATGTGTTATGTATTTTCGAATCGATCGAGGAGTCTCGATCGGTCACCGCCTAAAAGGAACAACCATGTCCAACCGACGGCTCGTCTGCCTTGAGTTCGGCCCGCCAGAGAACTTAACCTTCGAAGACTCTCCTGTTCCCTCGCCCGGTCCAGGCGAAGTGCTTGTTAAAATTACCGCCGCGGGTGTCGGGTTCTTTGATGGCCTCATGGTCCAAGGCCTCTATCAAATTAAGCCGCCCCTGCCCTACTACCCTGGCTCTGAATTCGCCGGCACGGTCGCCGAACAGGGAGACGGCGCCCACCACTTCAAAGTGGGCACCCGTGTGATGGGGTTGAGCGGAGGTTCTTTCGCCGACTACATCTGCGTATCTGAAAAAGATTGCACAGAAATTCCACCAAATCTCTCAGATGAAGTGGCGAGCGGATTTTGCGCCAACTACTCAACCGGTCTCTACGGACTGCAGACCTGCGGCCAACTCCAACCGGGAGAGACAGCACTCATCTTGGGGGCCTCCGGCGGAATCGGCTCCTCCGGGATCACAATTGCCAAAGCCCTCGGGGCTCGGGTCATTGCAGCGGCCTCGACTCAAGCCAAACTCGATTTAGCCTTGGCGTCCGGGGCCGATGCGGGAGTCCTCTACTCCAAAGACGACTGGCGATCTGACTTTCGCCAAGCCCTCGGAGAAGACACGCTGAATGTGGTCTATGACCCGGTTGGAGGCTCCATCTCTGAGACTGCTTTTCGCTGCCTCTCTCCGGGTGGCCGGTTTCTGGTCATTGGATTCGCCAGCGGAACCATCCCTTCGATTCCCCTAAATTTGCCGCTCCTCAAGCAAAGCTCGATTGTAGGGGTCGACTGGGGCGGAGCCGCGGTCGCTCAATCCAATCTCACCCGGGGACTCCTCAAAAACCTCGCGCAATGGATTCAGGACAAAAAGCTCAAGCCCGCCCCCGTCACAGTGCGTCCACTCTCGAGCGCCCCTTCTGCCTTGGCTGAGCAAATAGGAGGCGAGGTCATCGGGAAACTCGTCCTCAAAAACGAAGCTTAAGCGATGGAATACGACGTTAAGTCGTCGTCCGTCACACAACACGGCAAAGCTTAAACGAGACTAAAAGGTTGAGTTCGTCACGCCTCCTTCGATGGCCAGACTCTGGCCAACGAGATAGCTCGCATACTGGCTGCAAAACATAGCCACAAAAGCCCCTAAATCATCAGGGTCTCCGAACTTGCCCGCCGCGACATTATGCTCTCGGATTACGTTCTCAACCTCCTCGTCGTACGAGGTCCCGTTCGCCTCGGCAATCTCAGCAAAGGCGACTTCGAGCCCAGGCGTATGAAACATCCCCGGCATAATGTTGTTGATCGTGACATTATCTTTCGCCACCACCTTCGAAACCGCCACCGTATAGTTGACAAGAGCGGCCCTGGGGGCCCCTGACAGGACTCGCCGTTCATGAGGAAACTTGGCGCCCGCCGTCCCGATATTGACCACCCGACCCCACCCACGCGCGGCCATGCCTGGAAGGAGTTTCTGCATAAACTGAATCGGACCCAGCAACGTAATTCCCAACGAAGCGTGCCAATCTGCCTCTGTGATGGCTTTGAAATCCCCAGTGAATTGCGGCGGCGAGCAGGTATGTACCAGAATATCGGGCTCCGGACAGGCTGCAAGAATTCGGTTGCGCCCCTCTTCCGAGCTGTGATCGGCCGCAATCGGAGTCACTTTGGCCCCAGTCTCCGAAGCGATCTCAACGCAGGCTCGAGACAGCCGCTCTTCCCCCCGCGCCGAGACAAAGACCTCCACTCCTTCCCGGGCCAGAGCCAATACGCTACTGCGTCCCATACCAGCGCTGCCGCCGTTCACGATGGCCTTCTTGCCCTTAATACCCAGGTCCATGACAGCTCCTTACCTTAAATAGAAATCTAAACCGTTGAAGTCCCCACCCATTGCCGACACAAGGCTTGCAAAATAGTCCGATCTCGTAACGGTCAAAACCGGCGAGCCCGAATCACCGAGCCGCCAAGGCTGCGGCTTCAAAAGCCTCTGTCCAGCAGGAGGCCCGATCCTCTCCCGCGAGCGGATGTGCGATCACTTCCGTCATGCCCGCATCCACCCAACGCTGCAATCCAGCCGCGACTTCCTCTCGCGTCCCTGAAACAACGAGATCATCGAGCAAATCATCGGAGTAACCGTCCGTGACATCATACCCCGCAGCCGCAAACATCCCCTGATAGTTCGGCACCGGAGCGTAGTAACCGAGTTGCTCGCGCGCGCGATTTCGAGCCTCTTCACGATCGGTGGTCATCGCCACGGGAACGTGCGCCACCAGAGGAGGCGCCTCTCGCTCAGCGAAGGCGGCCCCTTTATGAAGCGCCGGCAAGGCGATCTCAGTCAAATACTTAAGCGGGCTCATCCATGAAATCGCCCCGTCCGCCATTTCGCCGCACAACTCATAGGACTTCGTCCTAAGCGCAGAGGCCATGACGGGCACGGGCGAATGCTCACCCAACCTCCAGCGAAGGGAGGTATGCACCCCCTCGAATTTAACTTTCCCTTCGCGCAACAAAGTCCGAACGGTATGCAGGTACTCTCGTAAATGTGTCACCGGCTTCGAATATTCACGACCGTACATACGCTCAACGAAATAAGCCGTCCCCGGCCCAATGCCCAAGCGGTAACGGCCTGGACCAAACTGCTCCACTGCCATCACTTCCTCGGCAAAAGTAATCGGAGTGCGTGACCAGGTATGGACAATGGCATTGCCGAGAACAATCCTCTCGGTCTGTGCCGCAGCCGCCGCCATCACCGGCATCATGTCCGCAGCCCCTGCGGCCCCCATATTGGCCCATATCGCCTGGACTCCCAGAGCTTCGGCCTGCTGAACCTGAGCCACAAAATCCGGGCCACTCGACGCCTCAATCGATACACCAAACATTTAACTTCTCCTTAAAAAAATGTAACTCGCGCTGGGAGTAAACTCTAAAAGCCCACGCCCCTCATCCGAACCAAGCCCTGGACGTCCCCGGCAGGAACATAAGGCTAGACGAACCCGCCTCTTTTTTAACCTACCCGAAAAAATTAATGAACAGCGCCTAGCCGGTTTCAGACCGCCCCCGAAACTCAAAGTAATTTCAAGAGATCGGGATTCATTGCAGCCTGCGCTAGCGTTTAGCCAAGTTCTTGCCTCACCCTCACCTCTCCCGGAGCCAGATTATGCCCTCAGAGCAGCCAAGAAATCAAGCTAAGCTTCCCGTTGTTCACACCCGCCGGGAAGGTCACATCCTTTATATTTCAATGCAGCGTGAGGCCAAGCGGAATGCCATCGACCGTGAAATGGCCGATGGCATCGACGCTGCGCTGAATCAACTGGACGACGATGATTCACTGTGGGTGGGCATACTCAGCGGAACCGATTCGATCTTCTGCGCAGGAAGCGATCTAACCTGCGACGGTGATTACAACACCGAGCGCGGCGGCGAATACGGCATCATTCGTCGCGTGCGCCGTAAGCCCCTAGTCGCAGCCGTTGAAGGGCCCGCTCTCGGAGGCGGACTCGAGATTGTCCTTTCGTGCGACTTGGTGGTGGCCTCTCGGAAGGCGCGCTTCGGACTTCCTGAAGTCTCCATCGGCGTCATCCCCACCTGCGCAGCTTTATTCAGAGCGCCCAACGCCCTGCCCCTTAATCTCGCTCGTGAGCTCATTCTGACCGGTGAACCCATTGGTGCTGAACGCGCACACTCGGCCGGCCTCGTCAATCATCTCACGGAGCCCGGAGAAACTCTAAGCCAGGCCACCAAGCTCGCCGAACGGATCCTGCAAAATGCTCCTCTCTCGGTTCAGAATTGCCTGAGCGCCGTCAACCAATACACCGCCCAGACCGAGGACATCGGCTGGCGCCTCACCGGTGAAGCCTTTGAAGGCATTCGCAACAGCGAGGACATCAAGGAGGGCGTCACGTCCTTTCTTGAAAAAAGACCACCACGGTGGAAAGCACGCTAAGCTGATTTGACACTGGGTGGCCAATTCAGCACTGAATCAACCTTTCTTAATTTAGTATCTTTCCTCGATCACCCCGTTCTTTTCTCTTTTATTTTCCAGGAGCCCTCATGTCTCACCCGTTCGACTACTCAGGCAAAAACATCGTGATAACAGGCGCATTCTCAGGCGTTGGAGCTGCGCTTCTTGATGTACTTCAAGAACTCGGGGCCCCTCATGTCACGGCTCTGGATATCAAAAAACCGGAGGGACCGATCAACGCTTTCATTGAAACCAACATGGGTAACTCCGCATCGGTGGCTGAGGCCGCAGCGCAAATCAATGGGCCCATCGATGTTCTCTTTAACAATGCGGGCATCGCAGCCACTCACCCGCCTCTGACAGTCATGGCGGTCAACTGGCTCGGACTGCGCGAGCTTTCCGAGCACCTTCTTCCGAAGATGAGCGAAGGCGGAGCCATCGCAAATACCGCTTCCATAGCCGGCGGGCAGTGGCCCCCTCATCTCCAAGATGTTCTCGACTGCATCGGGGTCGAAGACCACGACGAGAGCCTCAAGTGGTGCGAAGAACACGCTGAACTGGTGGGCGACGGCTACGCATTTTCAAAAGAATGCGTCCAGGTCTACACCATGAAGAGCGCAAAACAGACACTCTCTCGATCCATTCGAACAAACAGTGTGTGTCCGTCTCCTATCGACACCCCTTTGCTCCCTGAGTTCAACGAAACCATGACCGAAAAAACCATGAACTGGACCATTGATCAGTGCGGCGGAGAAATTGCCACCGCAAGAGACGTGGCCCTCGCCCTGGCATTTTTGGGAAGCGACGCTTCGCGCTACATCAATGGGGTCAATATCAATGTAGATATGGGCTTCAACGCATTCATGACTACGGGCCAACTTGACTTTTCAGGCCTCTCCTGACCCGACGCCTCAAGTCCTTAACCGCACATGGACACCCAAAAAAGCTGCGACCCTACCCTTTGTTATTAGAGGCCGGAACCTTTTGGATCTTTCCGTTTCCGTATTGACCCTTTGTCCTCAAAAAACGCCTGCCGGGCCACCCAAAGACCTAGAGACGTTCTAACTTAAGACCTATGAAAAATATTTTCTCAGTCGAAGGCAAAGTCGCCATTGTGACCGGTGGATCACGTGGCATTGGTGAAATGATCGCAGAAGGTCTCGTTGAAAACGGCGTGCGTGTTTATATCTCAGCGAGAAAAGCCGATGCGTGTGAAGCCACAGCGGCCCGTCTATCCAAGCTTGGGGAATGCATCAGCGTCCCCGCGGACCTCTCCACGCCCGACGGCATTGCGAAGCTGGTCGCCGAGGTCTCTTCGAAAGAAGAGCAACTTGACATCCTCGTCAATAACGCCGGTGCAACCTGGGGAGCGCCGCTTGATGACTTTCCTTCGGACGCGTTCGACAAGGTCATGAATATTAACGTCAAGGCAGTTTTCGAATTGACCACAAAATGCCTGCCCCTGCTTCGGGCCTCAGCCTCACCGGCTGATCCAGCGCGCGTCATCATCACTTCGTCGGTGGAGGGCATTGGCATCTCGGCCCAATCCAACTACCCGTACGGCGCGTCGAAGGCCGGGGTCATCCATCTCTCAAAGCAAATCGCGAAAACTCTCGCCCCTGAGCAGATTACCGTCAACTGCATCGCGCCGGGCCCCTTTGAATCAAAGATGATGGCCTTCGCGCTCGATAGCGAGGAAAAACGCTCTGCAGTCGCAAACAGCGTACCGATGAAGCGGATTGGCCAGCCCGAAGACGTGGCCGGTGCAGTCATCTATCTCTCCTCAAAAGCCGGGGCTTATGTAACCGGTCAAGCCCTCGCCATCGATGGAGGCGGGCTCCTGGGACCCGGATAATCTCGCAGAAAACATCCTCTCTATCTCTTACCGAACTCTCTCAGCTCACGACGGAAGCTCGTCGGATTTAGGGATAAAGGTTATCCCGCACCGGCCGCTCTCAGAGAGTTCTTGATCGGCCCATCTTGTCCGAATCGAAGCCTACGACCCCACTCCCCCCCAAGGCCCCGCCTGTGGGAACGTTCACCAAACTTGCCTATGGGGTGGGCCAACTCAGCGACGGAATTCGCGCAAGCGGCTTTGGCCTCTATCTCTTTTTTTACTACGTACAGGTCTTGGGTCTTCCCCCCGAAGTCGTCGGAACCGCTATTTTCGTCGCCGTAATGGTGGATGCCTTCACTGACCCCATCGCAGGTTCCATCTCAGATGCTTGGCAATCAAAATGGGGCCGTCGACATCCTTTTATGTACGCGTCCGCCTTGCCGGTGGGAGTCTGCTTCTACCTTACTTTTGCGCCGCCGGCTGGACTCACAGACACTTGGCTTTTTGTATGGCTCCTGGGTTCCTCGATCCTCATGCGTCTCTCTATGACCATCTTTGTGGTTCCCCACTACGCCTTGGGGGCAGAACTCTCAAGCGATCACTCAGAACGTACCTCGATCGTTTCCATCCGATACGCCTTTTTTAGCGCCGGGAGTCTCCTCGTCTACGGAGCCGCAGCGATTTTCTTTGCTCAAACCACTGACGGCGCAGACGGGCGATTGATTGCGACCAACTATCCGCCCTTCGCCTGGACGGGCGCCCTCTTTATGGTCGCGACCATTCTGCTTTCAGCCATTGGGACCCACGATCGGATTCAGTACCTCAAACCAGCTCCTACGCAAACGCGAGAGCGCCCCGGGCTCCTCAGAATCTTTACCGATATCTGGTCTGCCCTTAAAAGCCGAAACTTTCGCTTTGTGGCGATTGGCTGCCTCATGGACGCTCTGATGTTGGGGGCACAGTTAAACCTGATGCTTTTCGTTTATACGTTTTTCTGGGAAATGTCCTCCGACCTAATGACCCTCTCGTTCGCCGCGATGGGCGTGGGGCAGCTCGTAGGTTCAATCTTCCTGGCTGGACCGATCAGTGAGCGATTTGAACGTCGTTCCGTCGCTTGCTTCGGAGCGGCTTGGTACATCCTCTTTACGATTGTGCCCATCACGCTGCGACTCATCGGCTGGTTTCCAGAGAATGACTCAAGCCTACTGCCGGCTCTGGTCATCGGAATCAATTTCATTGCCTCCCTAGGAATCATAGTCGGCTATATCGCTCAGGGGACAATGATCGCCGAAGTCACGGACGAGCATGAGCTTGAGACGGGACTGCGCCAAGAAGGAATGTTCTACGCAGCCCTATCGTTCATTGGAAAGGCGCCCGTGGGCGTCGGGAGCATGATCTCCGGCTTCGGAATGTGGCTCATCGGATGGCCTACCGGAGATTCGATTCGCACAGCTGCCGATGTTCCACCCGACGCCCTCTTTTCACTCGGGATTCTCTTTGGCCCCGCCATAGCCATTTTCGGCTTTTGCGCCATGGCCGCGTATTTAAAATACGACTTAACACGGACGAAGCATCAAGCCGTTCTCCAAGCGCTCCATCTAAAAGAAGAGAGCCCAGCCTAAACGCCTCTGCGCAGAGCGAAATCTGATTCGAGACCGTCTTGACGAGTGCTATCGCTCGCCCAAAACAAAGCCATCTCGGTTGGGCATGTTCACCCTCGGCAACGTCGTCGCAGAGACCACAACATCTTCTTTTATCATTCCGTTCAAGAATAATAAGTACGCGGTCACTGAATACACCTCAGAATCAGTCAAAATCCCTGGGGACGGGTAAGGCATGGACCGCCGCACGTAGTCAAAAATTGTCGGAGCGTAGGGCCAAAAGCTCCCCACGGTCTTTAATGGCCGATCCGTATCTAGCGAACCCACCCCTCCCACAAGCGCCGCATTCGCTCCGCCCACCCCCGCTTCGCCGTGGCAAGAAGCACAATGCTGGTCGTACAAGGCCGACCCCAACAAGGCCGTGCCTTGGCCGGCAGGAAGCCCATCGCCGTTTGGGAGCACTGTAAAGTCCATCTCTGAAAGAGCCCTATGGCTCACTGGCTCACCCAGGCCAGGCCCGAGTTCGTCGGCATGAGCCCATGACCCCAGTAACAATCCTGCCAGAACCAGCCCCTTAAATGTAGACATGGGTGATCGTTCCTTCCGGGTCAACTCTCCACGCTTGCATACAGTTATTGTGGTAGAACCCGGCGGCCGAACGCGCCCCAAGCACGGTTTCTCGTGTGGGCTGAACTTCGCCCCGCTCGTCCGTCGCACGACTGAGAATCACAGCCGGTCCTCCGTCCCAACGCCACGGGATTCGAAAGCGGGTCAAGCTCTTCGGCAAAACATGTTCATCCAGGGCTGCCTCCCCCCAACTCCGTCCCCCATCCGCCGACACATCCACACGCCTAATGCGGCCGCCCCCCGACCAGGCGATCCCCGAAATCGGATAAACACCCACTTCGTGGAGCTGAAGTCCGGGAGAAGGCTTGGTGATGATGGATTTTACGCCCATCTCGAAAGTGAAGATCTTCGACGATCCATCCCTTTGCAAATCAGTGTATTTCGACGTTTCATCTCGAGTCATGGCCGGTTCGTCCACCACTTTAAGAGTCCGCAACCATTTGACAGAGGTGTTCCCTTCCCAACCCGGCAGAAAAAGACGCATGGGATACCCATTGGCGGGCCTCAATCTCTCGCCGTTTTGATAAAGCGCCACCAAGGCATCATCCATCGCCTTATCCAAAGGAATGCTTCGACTCATCACGGACGAGTCGGCTCCCTCGGCCAAGATCCATCGAGCTCCCGATTTTACGCCCGCCTCATTCAGTAAGGAAGACAGGGGAACGCCCCCCCACTCACTCCCAGAGATTAATCCATGGAGAGAACTACACGGGCCTTGTATGGGCTTGGGCATCAACAGTGCGCCACTGTTTCCTGCGCATTCTAAAAAATGAATTCGAGAGACCGTCGGGTAACGGGCGAGCGAATCAAGGCTAAATGACAGGGGGCGCTCCACTTGACCGTGGATCACGAGCCGATGTTCGTCTGGGCGGATTTCCGGAATACCGCTGTGGTGCCTTTCGAAATGCAAGCGACTCGGCGTGATGATACCGTCCAGATGCTCATGAGGCGTGGATGAAATACCTGAGCCTGAAGTCCCTGGGGCCGTACGAATCGAAGTTCTCTTGACATGAGATTCATGGGGCGATGGGATTCCTTCGTCGCTTAGAGACGATCCGGGCGTCTTCATCCAATCCCGGCGCTCTACCCCATGGGCCGATGCACTCAATAGAGTTAGCCCGCCCACGAGCCCCCCCTTTAAAAAAAGCCTTCGATCGAGCAGGCCGTTTCCGGCCACTGCATCATCTCCAATCGGCAAAATCAGCCTCCTTTGAAGAGAGAATTTTATGGAATCCGTACGGGAACAAACCCACCAAGCCCTTTGAGTTTACCTTTCTTTAGAAATACACACCCCT
>JACLAC010010281.1_pt1 | contig 32603 bp, 29 predicted proteins | sample 8027881 | NCBI WGS metagenome assembly JACLAC01 (sample SAMN15725517, study PRJNA655200) | protist metagenome | isolation source: fluorescence activated cell sorting (FACS) single amplified genomes of... | place: Spain: Blaines Bay Microbial Observatory, Mediterranean Sea | collected 2016-01-19 | reverse complement strand
GAGATTTTGCTATGGCATTGAGTTGGCCACTAGTCTTTGGTGTTATGATCTTTGGCTTGATGGTCTGCCCTGGAATTGTCTTTCTGATCCACCTTGCCCGTTTAAAAAGCGAGGACCAAAGCATCTAAGCTTTTTGGCCCCGAATGGGGCCGTCTTCCTTCTTTCCTTTCTTCCCTCTCAGCAAAAAAAATCTGCCATGAAACATTTCATACTTTTAACCTTATCCTTTGTCTTGTGGGTCAATCTCCTAGTTGCAGTTCCTTTAACGATTGCACTTGATGGGGCACCCAAATCCTTAGATCCTCGCTATGCTGTTGATGCGAACGGCATGCGGCTAACGCAAGTTTTACTGTTTGAAACGCTGGTTCAACAAGATGATGCACTTCGCATTGTTCCTGGATTAGCAGAGAGTTGGACACATCCTGACAAAACAACCTGGACTCTAAAACTCAAAGAAGGAGTTCATTTTCATGACGGGTCCCAACTAAGTGCTGAAGATGTCCGCTTCACTTTCGAACACATTATGGATCCAGTAACCAAATCTCCGTTCCAGTTCCTCTCGAAAAAACTTAAATCCGTTGAAGCAACAGATGAGCATACAGTCACCTTTCACTTGTTCCAGCCCGAGGCAGCATTCTTTTTAGATATTTTCATACCCATCTTCTCTAGAAATTCAGACCTTGCAAATGCGAAGCTAATTGGAACGGGTCCTTTTCAATTGCTTAGCCAGGATCCAAATGGAATCAGCCTTAGAAAATTTGATGACTATCACGGGACTAAACCAGCAATCGAGGAATTGGAACTGAAAATCATCCAAGATGACAACACTAGGTTTCTCAAGATGCGTAAAGGAGAGATTGATCTCGCGATCAATGTGGTGCCCTTGGATAAACTTCCTCAATTTGAAAGAGGCTCACTCGCCAAAGAATATAGAATGATGACCGGCCCGGCTCTGAACTATCAGTACCTTGGGCTAAACATGCAATCAACCAAACTTCAGGATCCAAGAGTTCGCCAAGCAATTGCGCATGGGATCAATCGTGAAGAACTGATTGAATTTCTAAAAAAAGGAAGGGCTGTTGCTGCTGATAGCGTCCTGACAAAACAAAATGATTTCGCCGCACCAAAGCTCGCAAGTTATCAACATGATCCTCAAAAAGCCCGTCAACTCCTGAAAGAAGCTGGCATTGAAAGTCTCACGCTTGAGTATAAAACTAGCAATAGTCGAGATGCTGTCAAACAGGCCCGAATTCTGCAGAATCAACTGAAAGAGATTGGCATCAAACTTGAGATTCGTTCCTTTGAGTGGGGCACATTCTTTGGAGATGTTAAGGCTGGGAACTTCGAATTGTTTTCTTTGCGTTGGGTCGGAGTATCAGAACCAGATTTCTATTACTCCCTGTTTCACAGCAGCGAATTGCCTGATGTAGGTGGCAGGAATCGTGTTCGCTATAACAATCCTGAAATTGATAGCTTGCTGGAACAGGGGCGTAGTACAATCGACCCACAAGAAAGAAAGAAGTACTACAAAAAGGTCCAAGAAATTCTTCAGCAGGACCTGCCTTATATCTCCTTATGGCATAATCAGAACGTTGCTCTAGTTAAGGAAAATATTGATGGCTTCCGATTGCATCCAAGTGGTGGTTTCCAATCTCTCGTAGATATCAAACTACGTTAACAATCAGTCCCACAGAATCACCACTAATGAGAGAAAATCATAATGAGAAAAAGTTTATTTGACCGCATGGTCCCCGTTTTTTTGGGTCTGATGTGCCTTGGTCAAAGTGCTCATTCTCAAGGTGATTCTCACAAGAATTTCTTCAATCCCCAAATGCTCTGGCAAAACCCGGAGCACACCTCTGCTCAATCTCTCTCCGAAAAAGCCGTTGTTCTTGCTAACCGACTCAACATCCGGGAATCACCGAAAAAGCGGGGTAAAGTTATCGGTACGCTCAAAGCAGATCAGGTCGTTGAGGTTGAAGAACGACAAGACAATGGGTGGGTTGAAGTTAAGATCGATAATGAAGTTGGCTGGGTAGCTTCAGAGTATCTTCGCTTTGCCAAAGGACAAAGGAATATTGAACTCCATGCCGTTGTGGATGTGTCCAAGCTTAATCTCAGAGCTCAAGCAGGTACAAAGTACAAAGTACTGCATACTCTTCGAAAGAACGACAAGCTCCAAGTGTTATCTGAAACAGATGAGCGTTGGGTAGAAGTAGAATTGATTGGCAAACGTATTCGAGGATGGGTTGCCACCGAATACTTGGAAATTCTCCCAAGAGGAAAGGAAGCAATCTTCAATGAAAAAGAGTCTGATTATGCAATCGTCAGTACCCGAACTCTTAATCTACGCTCAGGACCTGGCAGAGACTACAAGATAATTGAAAAACTCCGAACAGGCATGCATGTCGTCAGTGCTTTTCCAGAAGAGAATGGATGGCGTAAGGTACAAACAGCAACAGGAACAACCGGTTGGGTTGCTCGTCGACATCTGAAGTTTTATGAACCTGCCGATTTTCCAAGTAAAGTTACCAACGCTACTGAGCGGTTGTATACGTCACCACTTGAGGCAAGTATCCTGAACTTCCTGCGTGAGTCCTATGATAAGAAAACAATGAGTCTTCGAGACAAATTAAGCATGGTTGTACAGGATTTAGAGACTGGCGAAAGACTAGTTTCCATCCGACCAGACGTCCAAATCAAGGCCGCAAGCTTGATTAAGGTTCCTGTACTGCAAGCCTACATGCTTCAGCGTTTCAGGGGAGAAATCAAACATAACAAACAGCACCAAAAAGCACTCAGCAAAATGATCCGCTTCAGCAGCAATTCTGACACAAACAAGGTGATGCGATCGCTTGGTGGTCCAAAAAAAGTCAATCAGATCTTAGCTGATACTAGACTATACAATGAAATGAAGGTTGTTGAATACATTCCACGCTACGGTAGGACTTACCTAAATAAAGTTTCTGCAGAAGACCTGAACCGCTTAATGCTGACACTCTGGTCTGATCAACCATTAGGGCCTGCATTTAGTAGGGTTGAAAATGAAATGGCAGCTGAAGAAATTCTTTACATGATGGGTCAACCAAACGGGCCGCGCGCGCGCGACCGATTAAAAGACGGCACTTGCTTTGCCCGAAATAAAAACGTCAAGGTGTGGGATAAGACAGGCTTTGTGAAAGGGGTCAACGGCAACATTGGCATTGTACAAATTGATACACCTGAAGGACCAAAAAGCTACACTGTAGTGATGGCAATGGAGCGAGCAAACTACAAGAGCATTTCCGGGAACGCAAATGGATGGTCCTTTAATTTAAGCCAACACATGCGACGTATCTCAGAATTGGTCTACACCTACATGTCGATTCAATACCATCGCTATAATGAGTGTAAGCAGACAGACAGGCTCGTCTATCATGCATCTCAGGCATTGGAGCGGCCTGAAGTTGTCAAGGCATCACTTTAAGAGACTTATGCTTGATCCTGAATTTGTAAAGATTCTGGTCTGTCCGGATAATAGAACCCCAGTTCGGGAAGCCTCTATGGAAGAAATCTCTGATTTGAATCAGAAGATTGAGGCAGGGTCTCTACAAAATATCGGCGGTCGTAAAGTTAATGATAAGATTGATGCAGGATTGATCCGGAAAGCTGGCGACCGGCTATATCCTGTGAGAAAAAACATCCCTGTTATGTTGATTGAGGAAGCAATTCAACTTTGAGTAGGTTTTTTCTTTAGGCTTCCACAATCACGTATGCTAGAAGAAAAGCAATTGCCCAAAAAACTGGAAAAGATTTTAAAGCTGACTGGATCATTTGTTTCAGATAAATCATTGAGTCTTCAAATGTGAAAACTCTCCGTGGATCTCGATCATAGATCATCAGCCACCAAAAACTGAAAACCCCCAATACCACGGCAATCTCGATTTCATAATCCCCTAGCATTTTTCCCCACTCTTCCCCATTCTGGGTTGTTTACTCCCTTACTAATCATTTTGCTGTAGTTAGTGTTTCGATATGATGTGATTTCAAATATTTTTAGTTCCAACATTATTTTGATTCATTTACCGAAGTTATGCTTCTGTTCCTACGGCGTCAAGGAAATGTTTTATTTACGAATATTCTTTCCTACTCCAATCCAAAAACTTATCTACAAAGATTTTAAGCCTCCTACCTAACTTTTCTCACTAAAACCAACATTGCACTTAGAACTTTCATTACTAGCCTTGTGTTTTCTGCATCTTGAAGTTTACTTTCGACTCAGAAACTCCAAAACTTTATGTTTCTAAATTCTGAACTTTCTGTTCAGATAGTTTTTATAGCTGTCCATAACTGCAAGGAAAGAGACTACAATTCCTGCTATCATGATGAACATAGAAGACTGACTGCGTTTGCCCGTAATACAATGGCCCCCCCCCCCCAAATCTAACGTTGCACATGAGAAAGCATACACTTCCACAATCACTCGATCAGCAACTGGGAATATAGACACTTAAACGACTCCAGCTTTAGCCTAAGCAGATGGAGTTTTCCTTGTCTACACCGGGGTTGCCTTTCAGTTCAGGAGGCGGCTTTCTGGGGTGGATTGGATTTTCGGGAGCACCTTCAAATATTGCCGTACAGTGCAGTGTCCATAAGCTGGGATTGATGTAATTTAGAAGTTTTGAAGTGATAGGGAAGTTTTTTGCTTTTGGAGACTTGTGAGTAATTCAATATGGTCAAACACAAAGAGTTGACTTGATACCTGCCATAAGAAGTCCTAACTGCTGACGAGTGGCTTTGTTGCCTTCAACTTCCCCAATGATGGAGCCCCGGTACATCACCACAATTCGGTCGGAGAGAGCTAGAATTTCATCTAATTCAGAGCTAACAAGCAGTACCGCCACCCCCTCATCCCGCTTGGCAACAATTTGCTGATGAATAAACTCAATCGAACCAACGTCGATGCCCCGCGTCGGCTGTGCAGCGATGAGAAGTTGAATTGGTCGACTCAACTCCCGAGCAATTACCATTTTTTGCTGATTCCCCCCTGACAAACTTCCACCTGGCGTATGCATAGAAGGAGTCCGGACATCAAACTTATCAACCAGCTTTTCTGCATTTTTTTCAATAGCTTCCTGCTGAACGGTTATACCACTTGCAAAGGGTGGCTTGTAGTAAGAATTCAATACCAAGTTATTTGCCACTGAATATCCTGCAACCATTCCAAAGGCATGTCGGTCCTCAGGTACATGACAGATCCTCCCCTGATCGGTAATTTCTCTCGGACTGGAATTCGTAAATTCTTGTCCTCCAATTAGCAAGGTTCCCTGATCTAGTCTCCTCAATCCTGTAAGTACTTCTACCAATTCGGTTTGTCCGTTCCCCTGGACACCAGCAACACCAACAATCTCACTGGAATGGACCTGCAGATCTACATTCTGGAGGCAAGTTTCACCTAGATCATCTTGGGCTTCTAATCCTTTGACTTGAAGGACCGGCTTGCCTGGCTTTGCATTGTGTTTATCAACTTGCAGCATGACTTCCCGGCCAACCATCATTGAAGCCAATCCAGGCTCTGTTGTGCCACTTGGAGTAGCTTCTCCAACAACTTTACCACGTCGCAAAACAGATATTCGGTCCGCAATCCTGAGGACTTCCTTCAACTTGTGTGTAATAAAAATTATGGATTTTTTCTGTTTTCGAAGCAAATCCATGACTGAGAAGAGACCTTCAATTTCTTGAGGAGTTAAAACAGCAGTGGGTTCATCAAGGATCAAAATGTCAGCATCACGGTAAAGTGCCTTGATGATTTCTACGCGCTGCCTTACGCCAACAGGTAAATCCTCCACTAGAGCAAGTGGATCAACTTCCAATTGATAATCTTGGGAAAGCTGCTGAATGCGCTGGGAGGCCCTTTCCCGATCCAACAGGCCTTGACGTATACTCTCACTGCCAAGCATGACATTTTCGACTACTGTCATCACTGGGACCAATTGGAAGTGTTGGTGAACCATCCCAATGCCCAGATCAATCGCGTCTCTTGGTGAATGCATTCTAACAGATTGACCTCTTACCAGAATTTCTCCTGCTGAAGGCTGATAAAGTCCATAGATGATGTTCATCAGAGTGGACTTACCGGCTCCGTTCTCCCCCAAAAGGGCTAAGATTTCTCCAGGTTTCAAGCATAGGTTAACACCCTCGTTGGCCACAACTCCTGGAAAGTATTTACTGATCTGGCGAGCTTCCAGAACTGCTGATTCGCTCACTTGTTACCCTCAGTATCGTAGGACTTCCCAATGGCCGCTGGTGGACGTACACGTCCCACAAGACCAGATACCGCCACAATTGTCACTATGTAGGGTAACATTGAAACAAACTGCCGTGGTATGGTCGTCACCCCAGCCAGTAAGAATTCATTCTGAAGTGCCTGAGTGTATCCAAACAGTGTTGCGGCCCCCAAAGCCCCAAAAGGTGTCCAGTTGCCAAAAATCATGGCTGCTAGCGAGATAAATCCACGTCCTGCAGTCATTCCTTCCTGAAATTGCCCGACCGCCTCTAAAACAAGAAAACCCCCGGCTAGTCCTGCCAGCATCCCCCCCAACATTGTGTTAAAGTAGCGTTGCCGATTGACATTGATACCTTCAGTGTCTGCTGCTCTTGGATGCTCACCTACTGCTCGTGTTCGTAGTCCCCAGCGTGTGTGAAAAATCGCGATGTGTACAACTAAGACCAATAGCAAAGCTACGTAAGTGATAGGCGCCTTGTTGAATATGACAGGGCCAATTACTGGAATTTCAGAAAGGAGTGGAATTGGAATTGGTGTAAATTTCCCAGCTGAAATTGCATCACGATCGTAAAGATAGGAGGAAAGCCCTGCCGCTAAAATAATGATGACGGTTCCTGAGATGATCTGATCCATTCGAAAACGGATCGAGAATAGTCCATGCAGCAATCCCATCAGTCCACCCACTCCTAACGCCACAAGAACACTAAAGAGGAGACTTGCGTAGAGGGGCCAATCATTCGTAGAGGATTTTGCAACAAATCCTGCAAAAGCTCCGGCAAGCATCATTCCCTCAATACCAATATTGATGATACCGGATCGCTCACAAAGTATTCCACTCAATGCTCCCAAAACCAGAGGTATGGCTGCACGGAGAGTGAAGTTCAAGGCGCTGACTCCAAAAAAAACTCTCATCCATGGATTCTCACCCAGAGGCGTGATTTCTACCAAAATTGCCATTACCATCATTATCAGAGCCAAACTCACTGAGATTTTTGCGGTCCTTGACCAGAAAGTCATTTCAAGAACCTCCCCAGCTTGTGTTCAATTTTGTAGCATGTTTCTCATCACCACTGGATCGCAGCCGAAAGAGGGCCTTTATGATCAATGGGGCAGCAACAAATGCCAAAACTAGCGCTTGGATAACCTGAATAATATCTGCGGCAACACTTGATTCAAACTGCATCTTCGCCGCTCCAGCATCCAAAGCACCAAATAGAAAAGACGCAATGACCACTCCAAAAGGATGTGTTTGACCGAGTAGTGCGACCGTAATTCCATCAAATCCGACCTGTCCACCAAATTCTGGGGCAAATTTATGGTTCAAACCCAGTGCCTCTATTGTGCCTGCCAACCCTGCAAGAGCCCCAGCAAGACACATTGTCAGCACAACAGTTTTTTCCACGCGAATTCCTGCATATCTAGCAGCCTTTGGATTTTGTCCGACAGTTCGGATTTCAAAGCCAATCGTAGTTTTGTAAATCAACCACCATACAACTACTACAGCGATCAAGGCCAGAAACACACCATAATGAACACGATAGGGTGGACCAAAAAGCCATGGAATTTGTGCTGACTCGAAAACATCAGGGGTCTCGGAAATTGCCCTCGCAGTCCGATCCCAAAGTGGACCAGGAGTTTGACCCTGAGTTCCCCCAGCGTAGACTGTCCAACCAGCAAAAAGTGATGCCAGGTAATTCATCATGATTGTAACGATGACTTCATGGGCTCCGGTCGTTACTTTCAAAAGACCAGGAATAGCGCCCCAAATCATTCCCCCAAGCATCCCACTCAAAATTGCCAATGGGAGATGGATGATCATTGGAAGCCCTTCAAAATGTATCCCGATGGCTACCGAGCAAACAGAACCAATCACAAACTGTCCAGATGCCCCAATATTGAAGAGTCCGGCTTTGAAAGCTACAGCTACAGAAAGCCCTGTGAGGATAAAGGGAATCATCTTGCGGATGGTCACACTCCAAGCACGTCCACTTCCAAAAGCCCCCTGGAAAAGGCCTTGATATGCTAGAATCGGATCATCTCCAAAAGCCAGCATCACCACTGCTCCAGCTACAAGAGCTGTCAGCAGAGCAAGAAATGGGATCAGGAAGATACCAAGGAAGAATCGCTTTTGAGTACTGTTAGTTTTGTTGGAATTTGCCTGTGCCATGAAAAGGTTGAGGCAGAGTAAGGGGAGGGAGAGCGGAGGTGCTTGCTTTCAAGCACCTCAGAGAAGACTTAAGAATTTACAAAATTAATTGCCGTAACCTGTTTTGATAATGCCGCTGTCTAGTCCAGCTTTTGCGGCTTTCAACAAGTTCTTCAGGGGCTGCGGAATAGCCCCATCGAAATCATGGAATGGGGCTAATCCGGCTGCACCAAAAACATTACCACCCTCAAAGGTGCCTGCTTGCGCTTGTCTAATCAGATTAGCAACAGCTGGTGTAATCAGCTTCATTGCACTGGAGATCAAGCAAGGATGTGCTGCCGGCACTGTAAACCATTGATCAGCATCTACGCCGATGCAGTACATTCCTTTTTGAGAAGCCACTTCCTGCAGGGCACCATTACCAGTCAGGCCACCCGCACCGAAAACTACATCGGCACCCTGGTCCATTGCCTGCTTGGCTGTTGCAGCACCCCACTCTGGGTCAACAAAAGCCTGGCTAATTTCACCTGGATGATAAGTAGAGAGAACTTTAATTTTTGGATTCACTGATTTAGCACCTGCAATGTAACCCTCATTGAATGCGACAACAGGAGGAATCAGATCTGTTCCAAGGACGGCTGCGATAGTTCCACTCTTCGTCATTCCAGCTGCCAACACGCCAGCCAAAAATCCAGATTGGTCCTCATGAAAGATCAAACCAGCCAAGTTAGGAAGTGTTTCGCCTTGGAATTGGTCAACACCGATGAACAACGTATCTGGATTTTCCTTGGCAGCTTTGACGGTTGCATCACCAAGCGCGAAACCGACCGTGACAATGACTTGGTATTCTGCCTCAATGAATTGAGCCAAATTGTCTGCGTAATCCTTGGCGTCTTGAGTTTCAATGTACTTGATGTCTCGGTCTCCTAAACCAAGATTGGACTTGGCCAATTCAACACCCTCCCAAGCAGATTGGTTAAAGCTGCGATCATTGACTCGTCCTACATCGGTCACCAATCCAACTTTGATAGGGGCCGCTTGAAGAGATGTGACAGTTAAAAGCAGTAATACACTGCTCAACCATAGGACTGATAACCAAGATATTCGTTGCGTGGGCATGGGGGCTCCTGAGAAATGGAGAGTTTAATTTTATGGACAAAAGTTATGTTAGATTGAACTGATGAATGCTAAATAACTTTATCAAAAGTAAAGAAAATTAGTCTTCTTCTACATCTTGGTCAAGGGCAATCCGGTCGTAAACGCAATTTGATAGGGTATTTTTGTTCGGGTCTTCAGCAATAACACATGCCTGCTGGATAGTCAAAATCGCTTGATCTGCTTCAGAATTTGTACGTGCGTGAACCAAGGCAATTGGTTGTTGCTGGCTCACGTAATCATTGAGTTCAGCAAAATTTTCGAATCCAACTGCATAATCAATTTTCTGGTCGGCACGGGTTCTTCCTCCCCCTAATTTGACTAGGGCTAGTCCAATTTGCCTTGCATCCATTTTTACAATGTAACCACTTTGTTTAGGTATCACGGGAACAACCACCGCGGCCTTTTCTAAATGATGCTCACTGTGATCAATAAGATCAGTTGGCCCTCCCAGAGCCTGAACCATTTTTGCAAAATACTCAGCTGCTGAACCGTCTTTCCGAGCATTCCTGATTCTGGCTCTACCATCCTCAGCAGAGTCAACGATGCCACCGATAAATAGTAATTCTCCTCCAAGAGAAACGGTTACCTGATCAAGTCGAGGGTCAACTTTTTCGTTTCTTAGATATCTGATGGTTTCCAAAACTTCCAAGCTGTTCCCAACATTTAAACCAAGAACTTGATTCATATCTGTCACTAATGCTGAGGTTTTTACTCCATTCTTATCCGCAACAGCAACGATGTTTTTAGCCAATGCAATTGACTGATCTTGGGTTGGCATAAATGCACCGGAACCTGTTTTGACATCCATTACCAAAGCATCCAATCCAGCAGCAAGTTTCTTAGAAAGTATTGAAGCAGTAATTAGAGGAATGCTCTCTACGGTAGCAGTGACATCTCGGATTGCGTAAAGACGGCGATCTGCAGGGGCTAATTCTGCAGTTTGACCAATGATTGCCACGCCCACCTCCTTGACAACTTTCCTCAATTTTGCCAAATCGGGTGTAGTCTCATATCCAGGAATCGAATCCAGCTTATCCAGTGTTCCACCCGTATGGCCAAGTCCACGACCAGAAATCATCGGTACATACCCTCCACATGCTGCTATCATAGGACCTAGCATTAGGCTCACTTTATCACCAATACCTCCCGTTGAGTGTTTGTCCAAGACTGGCCCATTGAGATCCAGGCTCTTCCAATTGAGTGTATCTCCCGAATGCATCATCGCCCACGTTAATCCCGCACATTCTTTTGGGGTCATACCCTGAAAATAAATTGCCATTGCAAAGGCGGCAACCTGGCTTTCACTCAGTTGCCCAGAAGTCATCCCTCCAACCAAGGATTCAATTTCTGTGATTGTCAGTTCCAGACCATCACGTTTCTTACGAATCAACTCCTGTGGAATCATCTTGTAGCCTAGTAATTTTTCAGGAAGTTTTTCAAAAGCTTTGTCATCCGCGGACCTGCCATAGCAGCTTGCTCAAATGTGTGAGTATGAGTCAATGTTTCATCACTCAAGCCCGCAGCTTGATTAGTCACAATGGAAAGGGCAACGACCTTCAATCCAAAATAACGTGCTAGAATGATTTCGGGCACTGTAGACATTCCCACGCAATTTGCTCCCAAGGTCATCAGCATTTTGATTTCTGCTGGGGTTTCAAATTGCGGTCCCGTCATCCAAGCGTAGACTCCTCGTCGCAGAGGGATTTTAGCTTTCGCAGCCTCCGATTCAATCAGCAGGTTTATTTCCGGATCCAGCGCGTTCGTCATATTCACAAAACGTTGGTCCCCTATCACTCCAAACAATGGAGAGACACCAGTCATATTGATTGTATCCACTAGCAGCATTAGCGAGCCTGGTTGAGAATCTGGATCCATGCTACCAGCCGCATTCGTCAAGAGCAGTAATTCACAGCCTATCTCTTTCAGAACTCCAACCGGAACACACATATTATGAATATCTGCATGCTCATAAAAATGACTTCTGCCTCGCAGTATGACGAGAGGTGTAGTACCAACAGAACCAAAAACAAGCTCCCCCCGATGTCCTCCAACAACTGGTTCTGGGAAGCCAGCCAAATCAGAGTATTGAATTGTTTGTCGCTGGTCTATTTCATCTGAGAACCTGCTAAGTCCTGAGCCAAGAATGATCGCAACCTTGGGAGTAAATTCCCCAATCTTTCCTTTGAGAATCTTACTGGAATTTTGGATATCTTTTTCAAAACTATTTGGAGAGTCATTAATCATTAGGGCTCGTTGAGTAAATATTCTGGACCGAAAGAGTGTGGAAGTAGGTCTGCGAGAGTTTGGCGCAATCTTAGTTGTTTTAGATCTCCGATCAAGATGGGAATTGTGGGCTCCGCGAATTCACGGATTTTTTGGCGACAGCCACCGCATGGAGTCACTGGATCTGGGCTGTCACCAACGACTGCTATAGCTTTGATTTGCCTTCCCTCAGCCAAAATCATTGCAGCTATCGCCCCAGCTTCTGCACAGGTTCCTTGTGGATAAGCTGCATTTTCCACATTACAACCCTTGTGAAGCTTTCCCTGATCATCCAAAATGGCAGCCCCAACCAGAAATCTTGAATAGGGTGCGTAAGCTTTCATTCGAGCTTCTCGTGCTGCATCTAGTAGCAGATTCTCATCCATCATCGAATCATTTTCGGACATACTTTGCATTGCTCTATTTTTTGTTCTTTGACATGATACTTAGATACTAAAATACTGAAATAAGCGGATAGAAAATTTTAAAACTTGATTCAAAGAGGTCTATTGAAGGAAGTCACTCAGAAAATTACACTGTTTATTCTCGCACTCAGTTTTGCGATGACTAGTACTTCTTGCAGCAACAACGCTGAGCAAGCACCAAATATCAACTATGCAAGGTCCAAGTTTAATGCTTGTGACCGAGTCGGAGATTACAACGAAGTGCGTCAATGCGAAATCAGGATCAATGAGAGACGCTACCGCAATGCACAGCTACAAACTGTTTTTCAAGAGAAAAAACCACCGACTCCTGATCGAGGCAGTGAGGCTATTATCCTCGCACCCAATCTTCCCTAAATTTCTATGAGAATTATAGCGAAGTGTAAGGATCTCCAGTGTGTCTTTTGTAATGAATTTGTATTAATTTACCACAACTTTCATTTGCTCCTAAAATATTAGGAAGATCTACTCTTATTCTAAGTTTGGGGACTTCATGCAAGTCGAGCTTTCCTTCGGACGTAAGGGCTTATTGGTTGAGTTACCAGAAAAAGCCATTGCACAGATCATTCGCAAACCCAAATTCCCAATCCCTGAAGACCCACATGCCTTGGTCGCACAAGCTCTCTCTTATCCAATTCTCAGCAAGACGCTCTCTGAAGAGGCGATGGGCAATAAAACTGCCTGTGTTTTGGTCTGTGATATCACTAGACCAGTTCCGAACAAGCTTTTTCTGAGACCTGTTATTGCAGAACTAGAAGCAGGAGGGATTCCAAGAGATGGCATTACGATTTTGATTGCTACAGGCCTTCATCGTCCCAATCTTGGAGAAGAACTTGAGGAGGTAATCGGAGATCCCTGGGTGACAGAGAACATTAGAATCCTGAATCATGACGCTCGCGATGATAGCACAATTATTCATCTGGGCAAAACTTCAACCCATCAGGTACCTGTGGGACTGAATCACCATTTTGTGAAAGCTGATCTCAAGTTGGTGACTGGTTTGGTTGAGCCACATTTTATGGCAGGATATTCTGGTGGTCGAAAGGTGATAGCTCCCGGCATCGCACATCACGAGACAATCCGCACATTTCATTCTGCACGGTTCATGGAGAGTCCTCATGCGGTTTCTTGCAACTTAGATAAGAACCCCTTGCATAAATCTCAATTGGAGATTGTTCAGATGCTCGGAGGGAAAATCCTAGCTTTGAACACGATCTTGGATGAAGAGCGGAACCTGATTCATGTAAACTTTGGTGAAGTACTGGCTAGCCATATTAAAGCTGTAAATTTCGCCCGAGCCAGTTGTGAAATACAAGTTGGTCGTAAATTTAAAACGATTTTGACCAGTTCAGCAGGATACCCCTTAGACAAAACTTATTATCAAACCATCAAGGGTATGGTTACCCCGCTGGATATTCTGGAGCCTGGGGGTACGCTTATAATTGCTTCAGAGTGTGCAGAAGGGATTGGCTCCCCAGAATTTCGCGAATCTCAGTCTAGACTTATCGAATTCGGCCCAGCAGCATTCTTAGAAACTCTGCTTTCCAAAGAATTCGCAGAAATTGACGAGTGGGAGAGCGAGATGCAACTCAAACCGATGCGGTTAGGCGAAGTTCAGTTATATTGCCCTGGTATGAGTGAGGAGGATCAAAAGCTCACTGGAGTCAAATTGATTGACGATCTTCATCAGGCGGTTGCTGAAGCCATTGAAAGGGTGAACGACGCAGAAGTTGCAGTCATTCCTGAAGGTCCTTACTTGGTGCCTTTTGCAGCCGCTCAAAGTGCTTGAATGCGTGACAGATTATTTTGGAACAGTCTACTCCAACGGCTGAATTGAAAACTTGTTCCGAAGCTGAGAACTGAGGGGAAAATTGATCACTTCTTCATTCAAATCCAAGAGAGCCTCTCTAGATTTTCCGGAGATTCCCTTTTGATCTAGAATACTATCTAGACTCATCCAAAGATCCCATTTCATCTGTTCCAAAACTAGATTCCAATCTTGCACTTCTGGAATATTTTCATTCTGGGAAACCGCAAAAGCCTTGGTTTCAGATTTACAAATTTCAGGGGGACAATTCTGTATTGTAGGCTCAGAACGTAAAAATCTTGAAAACACCACAACGCTGTCTAGCTGAAGCTTAGCCGAGAGATCGGGATATACATCTACCAGAAATTTGATTGCGGACAAACGCTCTGAACTCTCTGAATTAGCCAAATATCTTTGACCTTTAAATTCTTCAGTTATTCCCATCCTGCCAAAAATAAATTCTGAGACTTCAAACAATGTCTTCAACTTGTAGACTGCAGACCATTCTTGATGATTTAATACCCCCTTAAGATGCGAAAGGCTCCTCTCTTTAACGTACCCATCATCCGAAACGAAAGTGAACCAGACTAAAGGCTTTATCGCCAATTCTTGATGTTCAGAAATGGCTGACTGGCTCAACTGGCGCAAGTGCCCCTCGGCCTTGATTTGATCAAAGATTGATCCTTCTCTAGTCAATCTCATCATTTTTTCTGCAGCTTCTCGTTGGTCTTGGGGGTTCTTACTCGTTGTCAGAACAATATAGCTTCTCAGACCAGTTGGGGTACATCCCAAAAAAAAGCTACAAAAAAGAATTAACAGAAGTTGATTTTTAAGTTTTTTTATCGACATCATGTCCCTGAAATCTTGAGTTTTCAGCAGACCGCCTGTTGTAAAACTGGGAGATACAATTGTAGTTTTGTCAAAGCGATTGTGAGAACAGTGCAACCACAAATGCAGTCACCACCCCATTGAGAGCCATGGCAACCGCAGCAAACACCCCAGCCACTTCGTTTACTTGAAAGGCACGGGCAGTTCCAATTCCATGGGAGGTAACCCCGACAGCAAAACCACGGGCACGCCAGTCTCGGAAACCAAGATGGTTCATAAGTGGTGTAACAATGATCGCTCCAAGAATTCCTGTCAACACGACCAATCCAGCGGTTAGTGAAGGTAATCCACCAATCTGTTCCGAAATTCCCATTGCGATTGGTGTGGTTACCGATTTGGGAATCAGAGAACGGATAGCTTCATCGGATGCACCCATCACTTGAGCTATAAAAATCGCTGCAAAGATTGCAGTTGCTGAGCTAGCGATTAGAGCTGCTAACATTGGAATAGCTGCTCTCCGTATTCTGGGGAAATTTGCCACCAGTGGAATAGCGAGGGAAACTGTCGCTGGTCCTAGAAGAAAATGAACAAACTGGGCACCTTCAAAGTAAACATTGTATGGAGTGTCAGTTATCATTAAAATAAAACCTAAAATACTCGCAGCAACGGCAACCGGACTTACAATTGGGCTTCGTTTAACTTTTTCAAAACACCAAAATCCCACCAGATAGGTCATCATGGTCAACATCAACCAGAGTAATGGAGTAGTCCGAAGGTAAGCCCAAACATCCTGAACTTCATTGATTGGGTTCATGATCGCAGTTCCTGGCCCTCCGGTGGGGTTCCTGTCAAGCGCACCATCATTACAAAGGTTAAGGCTCCTACAATTAAGGCTAGGATTGTGCTGACCACAACCGCTGTCAACAAAATTTTTCCCTCATAAGCAAGCCGATCCAAATGTTGAACAATTCCCACTGCAGCTGGCACAAAGAGCAATGACAAATGAGCAATCAATGCCTGTGCTGTCTCCTTCAACAATTTAGGTTTAGGAGCATTTAACCCTAGCCAACCAATCATAAAAAGTAATCCTGCAACCGGCCCAGGAATCGGCAAACCCATTCCCATCACAGCCGTAGTACCGAGTAACTGGAATCCCAATAAAAAAGTAATCGCCTTGAGAATCTCAGTCATGGTTTGAGATGTTTTTTCAGTGTCATTGATTCTTTCGAGTCAATTTCCCGGTTTCCTTGATCTTGCTTGATTTGCTGTTTTTTTAAATTCTCACTGGCAATTCGAACCAGCATCTCGCTTTCTCCATCGTAAAGCAGTCCAAAAAGTTTACCAATCTCCACAGGCATCTTTTGCTTGTTCATCTTCTCCATTTTGTTCATCTCCGAAGTGTGTAATGATTATTTGATTCTTTGCTGATTCTAAAGCTTATTTGCTGTAACTCTTCTTTAAATATTAACAAGAGCGGTGTTATTTCAATACAACACTGAGTTTACTATTTTCTCCACTTAATTGAATTTCACTGCTGATCTGGCCAATTGAAAAAAAGATAAAATCCTGCCTAGAATTGTGATAGTTTGCTGATAGATTACTACTCTAAGTTACTTTTTGGATGTATTGAAAATTTATTTCACATTTTTTTGTGAGCAAAATTCATGGATGAAAAATTACCTCAAACGAAAATTAAAACTTAGAATCATTCTGGATGATCACTCTTTCTCATTTAAAGAGGAGTTTATATGCCCAAAAGGATACTAAAATTATGGATTTCTGCACTCCTGATGTTGAGTACCACACAACTTTTCGGGGCAGAGCTATTTTTCGATCGTCAAAATCACAGTTGGACCAAAGCTGGGAATGCTGTTTCAGACGAAGCGTATCGAGGAGAGACAAAGAATGGAGTTCCGCATGGTACAGGCACAGGTACTTTACCTGATGGAACCCTATTTGTTGGCATTTTCAAAGATGGTAGCCCAGATGGAATAGGGATCCTTAATCTTCCTGATGGGAGTCGATTTGTAGGTCCCGTAAAAAATTACCGAATTTCGGGTGATGGAACCATCAAATTTCTGAACGGGGATATGTACGTAGGTCAGTTTAAGAATAGTCAGCCCTGGGGACAAGGGACTCTCATTCAAAGCAATGGAGAAAAATATGAGGGTCAATTCGTTGATGGCAGATTTGAGGGTCAAGGGACCTACCAATGGAATGATGGAAGAAAGTACAAAGGATCATTTAAAAAAGGCTGGCCCGCAGGCAAGGGCAATTTTCTATTTCCAGATGGAAGAACCTACGAGGGACAGGTCAATAATGAGCAGTTCAATGGAAAGGGGATTCTCAAATGGCCGGATGGACGTGAATACTCCGGCAACTTTGTTGATGATCAACTCGAGGGTATTGGGAGCTATAAATGGCCAGATGGGCGTACCTACTATGGAAATTTCAAAAATAATAAATTAGAAGGGAGAGGTGTTTATCGATGGCCAGATGGGAAAAGATACGAGGGTGAACTAAACGATGGAATCCCCCACGGCAGCGGGGTTTTTTTCTTCCCAAATGGTGAAAAGTACGTCGGTGATTTCCGCTATGGCAGAGAGAATGGAGAAGGAAGCTACATCTGGGCAGACGGCCGCAAATACGCTGGGGAATTCCTCAACGGACAGATCAACGGCAAGGGATCTTACAGTTGGCCTGATGGTGCTTTATACACTGGGGAATTCCAGAATGGAATCAAACAAGGTAAGGGAGTTTATATTTTTGCTGATGGCAACAGATATATGGGTGAAATCAAAAAAAATCAGCCGGATGGGAAGGGGAACTTCTCATTCAAAAATGGGAGGGAATACACTGGCGATATACGTAAGGGGGTAATGCACGGCAATGGGACCCTGACCTTTGCGGACAAGCGCAAATTCACAGGATCCTTTAAGGATGGGAAAATTGATGGAGACGGTGTCCTAACTTGGCCAGATGGTAAGAAATATACGGGTCAGTTCTCAGAATCTCTCCCTGACGGAGCTGGAACACTGGCTTGGGCAGATGGAAGAATTTACACTGGTGAATTCAATAAGGGGATGGTTGAGGGTAGAGGACAACTAACATGGCCAAGTGGAAAAAAGATTATTGGTAATTTCAAGAAGGGACTAATCAACGGACAAGGTGAAATGAACCATGCAGATGGCAGGAAATATATCGGGAACTTTCAAACTGGCAAAAAACATGGAAGAGGAACTTTCTCGTGGCCAGACGGAAGATTGTACATGGGCGAATTCTTCAAAGACTCTTTTCAAGGAGAGGGCACTTATATCTGGCCCAATAAGGACAGGTATCAGGGAAATTTTATCAAAGGCATGCCCCAAGGCAAGGGGACATACGTCCACGCTGACGGGATTAAATTCGACGGTATATTTCGGGATGGACTACCCTGGAAAGGACAAGAGATTGATATTGATGGAAGACAGCTTCGCCGCTACATTTCTGGGAAATCTGTAGAATAAATCTTCGTTGCATCCACACGGTAGTTGAGCCCCCAGCGACACAACGGAACCCCAGAAACTAAGCAGAAAAACTCTGCTCGACCTCTAGTTTTGTCATCAACAGATCTGGTCCAACTGAGATCTGTTGATCCCCTACGAATCCGACGTATTCAATGTCATTTTCATTCATCACAGTTCTGACCACCGCAAATACTTCTGCATCATAAGCTTTACCGCGATAAAGACTCTGATTTTCTTTGCGTAACAATCCCCATTCAGAAGCTTGTGTACGTACCCAGGAGAGATGTTTTTGGCGAAGTTGAAGAGCGCTGATTTCAGGTAGTCCGACGGGAACGCGTTGCAGCTTCATGCTGACTCCTTTTTGTCATCCATGATAGATGAAGTTTATCTGGGGAAGGTTGTTCTCAGAGGGAACGCCAACACAATGCCCACACAAAATGCAAATAGCAAGGAGCTAAATCAGCTTATGCCGCTTTCGGAAAAAAACTTTCATCATCTTCAGTACTTTGAGTTTTTCTACCAAAACCAAAGAGTCTTACTAGTATGTTTTTCAAACTATCTTGTAATGAGTAGAGGATTGGGACGACAATGAGTGTTAGCAGAGTAGACACACTGATTCCATAAATCACAGCTAGTGCCATTGGCTTCCAAAAGGCACCACTAGGCACCCCCAAGAGGATGGGATCAGGCCAGCGAAAGAAGTTTATATCCATCCCTAAAGCCATCGGCATCAAACCAAGAATGGTGGTTATAGCAGTCAGAAGCACCGGTCTTAGTCTCACTGCGGCAGCAGTCACAACCGCATCTAAGGGTGCATGCCCTTTTGCACGAAGCTGTTGGATGAAATCGACCAAAACGATAGCGTTATTCACTACAATTCCTGCCAGAGAAATCCCCCCAATCCCTGTCATAATTAGTGAAAACGGCCGATCATGGATGATCAAGCCCACTAGAACTCCAGACAGCGAGAGAAATACAACAACCATAATAATAAATGGCAACATTACAGAGTTAAACTGAGTTACCAAGATCAGGAAAATTAGTAGGATAGCTATCAAGAATGCTTTACCCAAAAAAGCTTGGGATTCCTCACGATTTTCGTTTTCACCAGTGTATTCGAGGCTAATTCCACTGGGCAGAGGAAACTCATCAAGCTTGTTCTGGACTTGGGCCAGCAAAACAGGTCCAGGAATTTCCCGATTATTTCCAGAAACGGTAATAACCCGCTCCCGATCCACATGACGAATCGAACCAAAAGCGGGGCCTGTCGTTATCTTTGCAATTTCACTCAGGGGGACCAACTGCCTTGAAGGTGTGAAAATGTAAAGAGATTCAAGATCCCGAGAGTTGCTTCGAAAGTTTTCATCGAGCTGTACAAAAATATCGTATTCGTCACTTCCGTCTCGAAAATTGGAAACCTTGCTGCCATTGAAAGCTGTTCGAACTGTGGATGCTATTTCTTGGGCTCTTAGCCCCAGACGAGATGCTTTGTCACGGTCGATCAAAACACGAATTTCAGGCCTACTTCTATCGAAGTCATCAGACAGATCAACCAGACCCGGTAAGTTTCTGATGATCTGTTGAATATCCTGAGCAACTTTCTGCATCAATCCGAGATCTGTTCCGTGGACTTCAATATTTATGGGTTTACCACTGGGGGGGCCATTTTGTTGCTTGGTCAACTCGACCTCCACACCGGTCACATCAATCAGCCTGTCGCGTACTTGTTCGATGACTACAGATGGTTTTTCTTGCCAATTTATCCAATCAGGGAAAGGAACTACAACATGGCTAATATGAGTAGTTGCACTTCCAGAATCCCCAGCTCCAAAGCCACGTCGCTGTCCAATATTCGCTACTACCGCTTCTACACTTCCTCCATATGGACGGACGATATCTTCCAAGTCATTGACATATTTGTCAGACACCTGAAGTGTCGTTCCTACAGGGGCTTTGATGTTGAGAACAAATTCCTGTGGCTCGGAGGGGGGGAAAAACTCCATTCCATTTCGAGGAGCAGATACTGTGGCGTAAATGAAAATGATTCCAAAGATTCCTCCCAGCGCAGCCAATAAGGCGATAAAGCGAAACCGAATCAGCCCTTTCATGAAACTCAAATAACCCTGCAGAAAATTTGAGTTCTGCAGGACTGCGAGTTCATCCTCACTTTTGCCCACCTTTTTGGCACTGACTTTCATCATCGTGGAGCACAAAACTGGATTGATGAAGAGTCCGACAAACAGTGAGCAGGAGAGTGTGATTATCAAGGTTTGCGGAAGATAGGTCATGAATTCGCCGATAATCCCCGGCATGAAGATTATTGGCCCAAAGGCTGCCAGGGTGGTCAGTGTTGAAGATGTAATGGGACCACCCACTTCCTTGATTCCAATCAGTGCAGCCTCAAATCGATTTTTTCCTCCCTGCATGTGTCTGTAGATATTTTCTACTACAACAATCGCGTTATCCACCAGCATTCCCATGGCTAGAATCAGGCTGAACAACACTATGAAGTTCAGCGTGTAGCCCATGGCCTGCATGATCCACATGCTCATTAGGAAAGAAAGTGGTATTGAGATTGCCACAAAAAGGGCGTTGCGTATCCCCATCACTACCAAAAGCACTACAAACACAAGGATAAAGCCGGAGATAATATTATTTTCCAGGTCCGAAACGAGCTGGGTTACCCACTTTCCGGAATCAGCCAAAATTGTGAAGCGAATCTCAACCTGTTGATTTTCTTCAAACTCTTTAACCAAATCCTGAACTTGTTGTCGGATCACCAGCAAATTTTCTCCGCTTCGCTTGATAACGCTTAGAGAAACAGATTCCTGCCCATCCAGACGGGAGCGATTTGAGAGTTCTTTGAAACCAAATACGACTCGACCGAGATCCTTGACCCTAATAGGTACCTGATCTCCAGAAACTGCTACTAATGCCTCATTGATGGCCATCGGTGTCTCAAATTCACCTGGTACCCGTACTAAGTATTTGATGGGACCCATTTCGATCGTACCACCTGGGATATTTGTGTTTTCAGCGGAAATGGCACTAGTTACTTGGTTCAGATCCAGATTGTGATACTGCAGTTTGTCTGGATTGACGAAGACTCGAATCTCCCGTTCCACTCCTCCAACTCGACGAACTTCCAAAATCCCAGGAATCGCCTCGATCTGTTCCTTCAGATCATCTGCAACTTCGGTTAAACTTTGCAATTCCAATGTGCTGGACAGATTAATCAACAACATCGGTTGCTCTGACAGGTTGACCTCACTGATAACGGGATCTTCCGCATCATCTGGAAGCTCTGGGGCCACGGTATCCAGCTTTTCACGAACCTTAGTTCTTGCCTCACTAATTTCATAATTTGGATCAAATTCCAGCGTAATAGCTGCAATTCCCTCCGACGAAGTTGACTCCAGTTTTTTAAGACTTTTGAGATTTTGGAATTCGTTTTCAACCTTGTAAGTAATCAAGGATTCAACATCCTGTGGAGAAGCTCCCGGAAAAGGAATCGCAACAATCAAAATGGGCACTGTAATATCTGGGCTGGCTTCCCGGGGTAGGCCACGGTAGGACTGAAAACCAATCACTGCAACTATGATCACTAGAACGAAAATTGAGGCTGCATTACGAATGGCGATGTGACTTGGGTACATAAAAAAACCGTTCAGGAATCGCTGCGGGTGATGTTGATGGGCTCATTATTGATCAGCCTCGTTTGGCCTTCGACAATAAGGGATTCGCCGTGTTCAAGGCCAGAGATTACCTGAACTCGATTGTCTTCACTGATCCCTGTTTCGATGACTCGACGTTTGGCCTTACCATCAGATGCAACAAAGACCACACGTTCAAGTTCCCCCTCAATGATGGCATTTCTTGGAATTACAACCTGATTTTTAGACATACCCAAATCAATGGATACCTTTGCAAGCATTCCAGACCTTAGGCGTTGTTTGGGATTCGCCATCTGTACCTCCACTGGGAAGGAACGTGTTTGGGGGTCAGCTTCCACTCCGATACGATAAATTTTGCCATCGTATGGTTGACCAGGTTCAGCATATAGTTCAATTTTTACAGCCTGCTCTTTTCGAAGCTTAGCAATATCCAATTCGGGTACATCCAACTCTACTCGCATCTTCCGCAAATCCAGAATTTCAGACAACTTCATACCAACTTTCAAGTATTCTCCAGGCTCCACCGCCCGAACCTTAACAACTCCACTGATCGGAGCCTTGACCAAGGATTTTTGCAGTTGCACCTCTGCTAAATCCCAATTGTACTTCGCAATCTGTTGTTGGGTACGGCTTTGGTCAAGAATCGAGCGAGCGATCAATTGCTTGCGATCCAACTTTAGATTTCGATGGTAATTGATTTCAGCTAACTGAAAGTCTGCCTTGGCCATATCACGTCGAACAGTTAATTCCTTCGTAGAAATATGGGCAAGGACACGACCTTTCGAGACCTGTTCCCCTTCCTCAAATTTCACTTTTTCTACAACCCCCGCCAGCTCGTTGTGAACATCAACACGATCGTTTGGTAGCAACTTCCCGACAAATTCAATCTTGTGCTGTAGTGACTGCGGCACCAGAGTCAATGTAGCTACATTGACTCGCTTAGGTGGGGCAGGCGCTTCTACCATCGGGGCAGCTTGTTTAGCAAACTCTTGTGTGTCTGGCTGTTCATCAGGTTTTTCACAAGCAGTTATCAGCCCAGAAACCAGGATAATCCCAAGCAGTTTCAGAGTATTTCTATGAAGATTCTTAGACATTACGAAACGTCTCCTAGGACTTTGTTCGATTGAGGTTGAATTCTTCGTAAATCTGACCTGTGAGGGTTAAAAGACGAAGGTAAGCTTTTTCATAACGGACACGGGCAAGAATCTCTTGTGCTTTAGCCTGAGACTGTTGTTGCTGGAACTGTGACACCTGAAAACTTGTTCCTTGCCCCAAACTAAAGCGGTCAATCTCATTTTGCAATTGCTCCTCTGCCAACTTAACCACTGCCTGAGCAGTACCGACTTCCTGCTCTGAGAGTTCCAAGTCTCGTAAAATTGTTTGAAGACTAACATCGAGTTCGGACTTACGGCTATCGATGTTCAGTAGGATTTGCTCTTGTTGAATTTTCTTTTGCTTGATTCGCTCAGGTGTAGCCTGGTCACCGAGAGGAACAGTCCAAGTCAATGAAGCCTCGAACCCATGCAGGCCCGGTTCTATGAAATCACCAGCACCAACCAGGGGTGTATTTGCATAACCTGTCATCGTGTAACTCAAATCCAGATCCAAGTTGGTTTGTAGCCTGTTTTCCTCCTGCTGAACCTCCAGTTTGGTGCTGTCTATGGAAATTTCGAGCAACCTCAATTGTGGATCATTTTCGAAAATTTGAGTTCGGAGACTCGCAGGTTCTGGAAAAAAATCTCTCAATTCTGGGCGATTGCTTGGATAAAACCCAAGCTCAAGTCCACCTAGATTCAAGACTGCTCGCAGTTGATCTTCGATTCTCAATGCATCCAGTCGAGCTGAAAACAGTGCTTGACGATCTCTAGAAAGCTGAGTTTCAGCCACCAGTACATCTGTTCTATTCAGCGTCCCTACTTGCAGCCTTGCCTGGTTGTCTTGGAGCAACTGTTCAGAGAGTTCAACAGATGACTTTTGAATCTCGATGTTTTCTAAAACTGCAACCATATCCCAGTAGGTGGAGGCTACCATGGCTAATTGAGCCAATTCAGCTAGTTTTATGGATGCTTTGCTGCGGTCAATTCCTAGGTCTGCAAAACTCTCTGGGAGATTGTTGATTTCCTCACCTGCATCCTGAAAAAACGGGATACTGGCGAAGGCTCTGACTGAGGCTATATCTCTCCAATTTCCTGAAGAGCCTGAATCTAATGAACCCATTTTTTCTTGTCTGCTCAATGTTTCGCTTTTATAAAATTGTTCTTGCAGGGTAAAACCAAAACTGCTGCCAGTTCTTAATCGTCTTACAAAAGTAGAGGAAAATTGGATGGAATCTGAACGACTACCAACCGCATAGCTGTCTTGGGGGACTTGGGTTGGATCATTGGTCAAGGTCGTGTTTCTCTCGAAACCAGTGCGAGTCGTGACTTGGTCAAAGTAACGCGCCTGCACAGACTTAAATTCCTGGTTGGCAATATCCTCTGAAAGACGTGATGCTTCCAGGCTCAAACTACGACTGATGGTCAATAGTAGAATATCTTCAAGAGAAACTTCCACTACATCTCGATCATCATAGCGAATGATTTCAGCTCTTTCGGCTAATTCCGCAACCAAGGGGTCACTAATCAAGTCATTTGAGATTTGGGCCGATAAAATACCAGGTAAGCTGAGCAACAGACCAAGAAATAAATACTTTCGCAAATTTCTCCTTCTAAAAAAGACTTTAAAAAGCGGGTGTCTCATCTCGTTTATTAACTGCGGACGATTGCTCTGGAAGGTGCAAACCATACCAAATGAGCTCATGTAATTGCTTGACTTCCTCACAAACCGTCTCCCAATCTGTTAGGGAAAGCCAGCGGGGAACCCATAATCTCTCCATTTGCAACAGTAGTTTTGCAGTCTTCAGCTTTTCTAGTTCAGGGCGAATAACCCCTCTTTTCTGACTTTCATCCACCAACAGCAGAGTCTCTTCAAGTAACTCTTCTTCGTGATCACTCAGTAGAAAAGTGGCTTCGACCAATTCCTTCATCACAGATTCGGTGACAAGACTGGTACCAATCAAATTGCGGATAAATTGTAAACGCAATTCTACCTTCTGAATCCAACGGGCTGGTTGTTCAAGGCTATCCTCACAATGCTTGTTCAGATATTCATTCACTAAGTTGCGCCAATGCCGTGAGCAACTCTCAAAAAGCTCTTCCTTGTTTCGGAAATAGTTGTAAATCGTTCCCTTTCCAATACCTGCTTCCCTGGCAATCTGTTCCACACTGGTCTTGCGAAACCCATAGTGGAGAAATAGTTTTTCAGCTGCGGCTTGTATTTTTTTCTCCATCACGATCATAATTTAGTGGAGTTAACTTAGGGAGATTTAGTTTGTTGAGTTTTCAGTACTATGAGAAGTACTTTTTATTTATATGACCATATTAGTCATCCGGTCAATTACATGTCAAATCTAAATTTGGACTGGTGACCATTTTTTTCAATTGGTCATAATCTGATAAGAAGTTTTCTCTCAAAGAAAAGATTTTTAAGGAAATTCTGGAGAACTTTGTGGATAGGAGAAGCTAAGTTGAAATGGATGGACCCCACTAATTTTGGAGGTCTATAACTTTTTGAGATGATCTGTCAAGTAGCACTATGCTTTCTGAACCACTGCTGCATTCGTTGCCAGCCATTCTTAACTAACTCCAGGTTGTGGCTTGGTAATATGCCACCGATTGTCTTGGTTAATGAACGAATCGTTGGATTAAATCTCCAAACGGTAGCAGTTGGTGGATATCATGGAGCGCAAGAAGTGTTTTGTTACCTAGTAAGTCAAAGCCTCAAAGAATCTGGTACATCTCTGGCTCAACTGAGAGGACATTTTACGCAGCAGATCGGCTGAATGAATTAAAGGAAATTCTAAAGAAATCTGATTTAGGCTTGCTGTACTTTCAACACTGCATACAACATTGAATCGGGTGCTTTGGCAGCGCGAGAATTGATATATTTGCCAGAGCAACCTACAACTGTTTCTGCTAGTGCGACGAAGTGACGTTTGGTTTAAAATCCGCCATTTACTAAAAGGAATTCTGTGTACCCAGAGATGTCTCAGTTGTTGGATTTGATAACGTTACTTTGTAAGAATTTTTGGTTTCTTCCTTGACAACCATTCGACAGCGGTATTTGAAATAGGTATTAATGCGGTAAAGCTGATTCTTAAGTTGATTGAACACCCATCTGAGCAATCTTCGAACATCTACCTTAAAGGAGACCTGATCGTTTCGGAGAGTGTCCTCTGACCTATTAAATGAGCAATATTAATGGTTGAAGTAGGATTTTGATTCATACTTTTTTGCTATTCCAAACCTGCTTTTAAAACCTCCTCGGTCAACTCCAAATCAGCGCTAAGTTCTCGAAGAGGTCGAATGCCTAATTTCTCAAGATCCGCATGATACGCCTTTGTCGCCTCCACAGAATCTAATCCTTCCTCAATAGTCCGACGCATAGCCTTTACCATGGTCACAGAATCATCTGCATAATAGATCTTTCGACCAAATAGAGCTACTCTAGCACCATATTTTTCTGCCTGCCGGATCAGTTCCAAACAATCTCTGGTGGTTCCAGCTGAACCTCCGAGAACTCCAAAAATTAAATTTCCAGGATCGTAAGAAGCGATTTCTTCTGTGGCTGCTGGCCCATTGTAGGCAGCCTTTAGGAAAAGAGGACTATCGTATCTGGAAACAGCCGCCAAGCTGCGAACGATCGCATCGTTATTGTAGGATCCAAAATCAGCACCTGGAGTCACCACGTTTGTTTTTGGATTGAAGACTTCCAGGAAGTGTCGAACACCTTGAGCAGATGCTTCATCTCTAAAGTCAGCGTAGGCTTCTAGAGTACGATGATCCTGCTGCAGATCGTTGTAAAAAGTTATAGCATACAAACCCAAATCTGCTACAGGCTTTACTCTATCAAGTCGGGCTGTTCTGAACGGCAATGCTGGTTGTGATTCATAAGAAGCCCCTCTGCCAACCCAAATATCCGTTGTATCATTCAGTCTAATCGCTGAGGTGACTTCAGTGTTTGCGTAAGCGCCCTGCTGGGTCAGAATCTCAGCCGTTGAAAGAGAGGTGAGCATAATATCGACCAAATCACTATCTATGATCTTCAGCATATCATCCCGATACACCTTGATTGGGTTGTAACGCACACTAGATTTTTCCCCATGGTTTTTCTGCAAACCCGCCGTCTTACAACCATTTGCCATGTCAGCATCTTTAGCGTCTGCAATAATAAAATCTTTTGGGGTGTATTGGCCATTACGTATGTGGGCCAACTTATGATCTAGCCTTTTGCTCATAAGATGTATTTGGGATGGAGTTTATAAAATTTTACCGGATCTTTAGAATCTTAAATTGAATTGATGATCAAGCATTGAAGAAAAGTTATTCGTAGCTCAAGACAGTAAGCACTGCTGATACAATCAATTTTCCAAAAATGACGGATGGGTTTCAAGAAATTAGATTTTTTAGGGAGACCTGAAGATCACAAAACTGGTTCCAATAATTGACTCAGGCATTTCGCATCCAATTGTTTTTCAGCATAAGAATCCAATCAGCAGGATCAATGCAACAGTCAACAATCGTCGTAAGAGACTTCTCCGTTGGGCATAGTGGTATTACAGAACTGTACGTTGTTAAGAAGCCCCAACCGCAGGTCGGCCCCCATAAGCGTCGCCGCGCTGAGATTTGAACGACTCATGTCGGCTCTGATCAAGTTAGATTCGCTTAAGTCGGCACGAATTAGTTTCGCCTGCCGCAGGTCTGCATTGTTTAAATTCACCTTACCTAAAAAAGCCTCCGTTAGGTCTGCATTATAAAGCTGTGCATCACGCATATCAGCACCACTTAGGTCTGCAGCTCCCAGGTAGGCCCCACTAAGATAAGCTCCAGAAAGTTTTGCCTCCTGAAGATTAGCACCCCGAAGTTTGGCTTGCTCCAGGTTTGCGTTACTCAGATCTGCCCCTCTTAGGTCTGCACTCTGAAGATTTGCTCCCAAAAGAATTGCATTGCTCAAATCAGCATTTCGCAACTCTGCTCCACTCAAATCGCAGCGGACACACTTCTTCATAGATTTGACCATTCGAACATCATCATCATTGAACGCCTGAACTGTCCATCCACAGGTCAGGGCCAAAGCGAGCAACAAATATTTCATTGCATTTCCTTTAAGAAAGGATCACTTCAGGATCTTGTGTAAGTTGCTCCAAAAACAAAATTTGAGGCTTGAAAAGAAAAAATGAATCCAAGCAACATCTATGCAGTCCACAAAGTGTTGTTATTTTGAGATTTTGAAAGTACATGAAGTAATTAATGTAAAATCTTCACTCAACTAAGAAATTCCAAAACAGACGCTTCTACTCAATTTATTAGGACCTGTATCAAATACAAAAAGGTATCAATCCAATATATTTTTTGTTTGACAAATCAATTTCATAATGCAATTTTGCCAGAATTTTTTCCCCGATTGACTTTGGAAAAGACCTATCTGGGAAAGTTTAATCAACAATCTACAGCGGGAGGTATCGATAGTTAATTTCAAAAAAAATAGGGTTTTCTTGCAAAGGATCACAACGGTTCAAAGCCGATTTTTATGTCTATTCCTGATGGAGTCAAAAATATGAAATTATTTAAGTCTATTTTGATCACAACTTTATTAGCTGGATTAAGTGTTGCGGCACATGCCTCGCCAACAAGCCAAGATCTGGGTAGTGGATGGTGCAAGGACGTTCGTATTCATTTCTTTGCTGGTGGAGCAGAAGGTGATGGTTTTGCTGGAATCGTACAGGCAGGTGCTGAAAATGCCATCAGAGATACTGGTGCCGATGCAGAAATACTTTATTCCGAGTGGCAGTCAGACCGGATGATTCAACAACTGCGTGAAGCAATCGGTGCTGGAGTCGATGGAGTTGCAATGATGGGACATCCAGGAGAAGAAGCGATCATGCCACTTGCGGAAGCTGCGAGTGAAGAAGGCATCTTGATGATGTATCAAAATGTTGATGTTCCGGCTGTCAGAGCAAAATTTGGGGGAGGATATGTTGGGGCAAACTTAGCCACTCAAGGGTATATGCTTGGCCAGGAAGCCATCCGGAGATTTGACCTGAAAAAAGGAGATAAAGCAGTAGTTATGGTGCCAATTGGAGATTATTCCCGAGCACAACGAGAGGATAACGTCCGCATTGCCTTTGAAGAGCATGGAATGGAAGTGGTTGTGCTGGATGGCACTCCTGAATATGCTACAGATCCAAACTCAGCTATTCCAGTCATTTCAGCAGCGCTCGCAGCCAATCCCAATTCAAAGATTTTAGTTCATACCGGTGGTCAAATGCTAGGGAATGCTGAAACGTTTGCCTTAGCCGCTGGGTATGGGCCTAATGAATTACTTCAAATCGGGTTCGATACTAGCCCACAAGTCATGTCTGGGTTTGTCAATGGATTTGTACACTTAACATCAGATCAACAACCCTTTTTGCAAGGATACTTGCCTGTTTTGGCCCTTTGCCAAATGAAAGTGATGGGCCTAGGTGCTTTGAATCAAGATACTGGAGCAGGCTTTGTCACAACAGAAAACTATGAATCTGTTATGTCATTAGCTAACGCTGGCCTGAGGTAAATAACAATTGCTGGCCTCTTTTGAGGTCAGCTACTTTCTAACCCTAAAAAGATGCAACAAACCTAAACACAAAAAAATTATAATCTTTTCAGTTAGTAAACCTCAGAAAACTACTGAAAACGAATTAACATATCTTACAAGAAATTATCTTCTATGGAACCAATAATTGAGTTAAGAAATATCAGTAAAAATTTTGGTGGAATCACCGCTCTAAATTCAGTTTCACTAGAAGTTAATGAAGGAGAAGTTGTCGGTTTAATTGGGGATAACGGTGCTGGAAAATCTACGCTCATTAAAACTTTAGTTGGAGTTCATCAACCGGATCTTGGAGAGATATTTATACGTGGCCAAAAAACTGATAATTGGAATGCAAAAAAAGCTAGAGAGGCAAAAATTGAAACTGTATTTCAAGACCGGGCTTTAACACCTCAGCAATCAATAGTCTGGAACATTTTTATGGGCAAGGAACTTAGATATCCTCTAGGCTTTATAAGAGTAAATGAACAACGAGAGGAAGCAAATAGAATAATCCGTGAAATCGGCTTTACCTCCAAGCTAATTGATGCAAATTCTCAAGTAGGTAATTTATCCGGAGGTGAACGCCAAGGTGTTGCAATAGCTAGGGCAATTTATAATGATGCTGAACTAATTATTCTTGATGAGCCAACTACTGCATTATCTTTAATTGAAACACAAAAAGTATTTGATTTTGTAAATAATATTAAAGATAAAGGAAGATCTGTACTTTTTATTGGTCATAATATTTTTCATGTATTTGATATATCAGATAGATTTGTAATTTTAGACCGAGGAAAAATTATTCACCAGTTAGAAAAATCAGATGTTGACAGTCCAGAAAGCCTCATAAGAATCATGAAAGAAACAGTTGAGAAAGGTGAGTAAATAATATGAATAAACAACTCACAATTAATTCTTTTATTTCAGAAAACAGCCGTCCGCTTAGCAGCTTTTTCTACTTTGTACTGATCATGACAATTTTCTTTACTGCTTCTCCAGAAGTTTTTTTTTCAACGAAATTTCATCAGGCAGTACTTACAGTATATCCAATAATTATTTTTCTAGTAATTCCCCTAGTCTTTGTTGTAACAATGGGGGAGATAGACTTATCTTTTGCATCTAATTTTGCTTTTGCATCATGGATATTTGCACTACTTATCAAGACCTTCAGCGTTGATCCACTCTTAGCTTTCCTCATGGGGATTCTTGCGGGTGCTTTTATTGGCGTTCTGATGGGATGCCTTGTTGTTTATGGAAGAATATCATCACTAGTTGCCTCCCTTGGGGCACTTTTTCTTATCCGGGGTTTCTTATTTGTTGTGAGTGACAGTAAGTCAATAACCATCATCGATATCAGGAATCATTGGATATACGACTTACTTGTAGGAAAATTTTTTGGTTTCCCAATGCAATTTATCTGGGCTGGTATTTTCGTAATTATTTCTTATTTTCTTTATCATCGGCATGTCTTTGGAGCCCACATTCATCACATCGGAGATAATCCTGAGAGTGCAGCTCAAATGGGTATAAATGTTGACCGGATAAGAATTTTGTGTTTCATGTTTTGCGGAATTGGAGCTGCCTTTGCTGGGATGTTTTCTACCCTAGTTAATTTTACTTGGTGGCCTACCCAAGGTTTTGGTTATTTGCTGCTTGCGTTAGCCAGTGTTTTTGTTGGAGGAACACCAACATGGGGGGGCGTCGGAACAATCTTTGGAGCAGTATTTGGTTCGGGCGTAATTGCTTATATGGAGACCGGAATAGTTGCAATGGGTTGGAGTGGTTTATGGCGCCAATTTTTTAACGGATTGATCATTATTCTCGCGTTGCTTGGGCACAGATTTCACGGAAATAGAATTAGGTAAAAATGACCAATTTAGTAATTTGGAATGAATATATTCACGAAAAAGAAGATGAAATCGTAAAATCAATTTACCCAAAGGGAATCCACAACTGTCTGAAAGATTTCCTCAATACAGTTGAATCCTTCAACATTACTACTGCCACTCTTCAAGAAGTAGATCATGGGCTGACTAAAGATTTACTAGATGAAACGGATGTTCTTATCTGGTGGGGTCACAAAGCACACAAGCTTGTAGAAGATCGGATTGTAGACCGTGTACAACAGAGAGTTCTTGAGGGAATGGGCCTCGTAGTACTTCATTCTGGTCATCACTCCAAAATCTTCAAAAGAATGATGGGAACAACTGCGAATATTCGCTGGGCTGAAAGGGGTGAAAAGGAAAGAGTCTGGGTCTGTAACCCTGGGCATCCAATCGCAAGTGGGTTGGGTGAATATTTCGAGATTGAAATGACCGAGATGTATTCAGAACCTTTTCAGGTGCCATCACCCGATGAGACAGTATTCATTAGTTGGTTCGAGGGGGGGGAAGTCTTCAGATCTGGGCTCTGCTACAAGCGAGGTAATGGAAAAATATTTTATTTCAGACCCGGACACGAGGCTTATCCCGTCTATCACAACAAGGATGTACAGCTGGTTATCAAAAATGCTGTTTATTGGGCTTGTCCTGAATCAAACTCAGGGATTTGGATAGATCGTATAGCAAAGGGCATCGATAACATGGAGCGCAAGACTCCGGTACAACGAATCGAAATTAAAGGATATAAAGTCAATCATGACTATAAAGTATGATATTTATTTCTCCCTGATGAGATTTAATCGGAAGTAACAAAGAACTCATTCCCAACATGAAAGAATTCTGCAAGTCTTACCAAGACAATGGGTTTGTAGTCATCCCCAATCTTTTTGATGAATCGAAAATAAATGAATTACTTACCGAGACTCTTAGGCTTTGCAGAGAAGAAGGCAGCAAACTTCCCAAAAA